>Ga0335078_10000029_pt1 | contig 277209 bp, 235 predicted proteins | sample Lox_Sample_32_FD_206711 | JGI IMG/M metagenome (GOLD analysis project Ga0335078, IMG submission 206711) | Soil microbial communities from Loxahatchee National Wildlife Refuge, Florida, United States - Lox_Sample_3.2 | ecosystem: Environmental > Terrestrial > Soil > Wetlands | place: USA...
TCTCAGTGTCATAAACTGACAGTGCTGTCGATCCCGGCGTGTAAGAGATGGGATCCTATGGGGATTTTCGACTCCGCCTTGCGTTCGTGGCCCCGAAAGGAGGAGCAGAATTACCCGACAGGCACTAGGTAATTCATCGGCGGGCTGCTGCTTTTTCGTACAGTAAATAGTTGCGGGCGGATCGCACTGCGGTAGCAGCCCGGATTCGACCGGCCCACCGCGACTATAAGCGCTCTGACAGTGAGCCGCGGCCGATCGAGCGCCTTCTGATAGAGTGGCCCGCGGGCGCGAGAGTCACCCGACCAAGTACTGGTCTTCCACACTCCCCGAAGCCGCCCATCGAAGATATCGTGAGGCTCGCGAAGATCCGCACCGCTGGCGTACAGCGGGCCCGTAACAAGGTGAACGCTTCAGATCGAACGCGATTACCAAGAACTCAAGGACGCGATCGCGCTCGACCATTACGAAGGTCGGGGCTGGCGCGGATTTCATCATCACGGAGCGTTATGCATAGCTGCGCACGCGTTCCTCTCGGCCGAGCGAGCTCGGCTTTCCCGCCAGAGCCTCTGGCCTTCCTCGAAACCGCTCCCGTACCGAAGGTTTCCGCCCGCGCGGCTCTCCCCTCCCGCACTGAGCGCCACAATCCGGCCTCCATTCCTCACTGCGACAGCGGAATGCACTGGCGCTCATCAACCTCCTGCCGTCATGCCATTTCTCGTGGACATGCGGCTGCGCCGCGGCTGCTTGTGTTGTGACACAGTAGTAATAGGTGTCGACCCTACTTCATGGCTTTGAGCGCACGCATTATGAATTTGTCTCGCTTTTCTGTCAAAGCCTTCATATCCTTGACTTTCCAGTCGTAGAATCCGGATCCGCTCTTGTGACCCAGCTTGCCAGCGTTGACCAATTCTTTCAAATAGGAGGACGCCTCAACCGAATTACATAATCCCGGAAGGACATTCGCTTGCACCGATAGCGCCAGATCGAGTCCAACCGCCTCAATGTGTTCCAGCGGTCCCCACACCGGCATCCGGATCCCCATTCCCATCTTCATCGCAGTGTCGACATCCTCCGGTGAGGCCAAGCCCATTTCAACAACATTGATTGCCTCCCGGATGACCGCCTGTAGCATTCTATTTGCTAGCTGCCCAGGGACATCTTTTCTCACAACCACCGGCGCCTTGTTCCACTTCAATAGCAATTCCCTCAGCTGCATCGCGGTCTTCTCATCGGTCTTGTTACCCATGACGACTTCCACGAGCGGCACCAGATGAGCCGGAAACCAGAAATGAGTAGTCGCCGTCCTTTCTGGATGCTTTGCGTACTTTGCAATTTCGGTGATTCTCAAACCGGAGGTATTGCTGGTAATGATAACCTCGGGCGGAAGCAGACGATCGAGCGTCCGAAAGAGCTCTTGTTTCGCTGAAACGTCTTCCGTAATCGCCTCAATGACCCAAAAAACGTCCTCCAGGCCACTGCTATAATCGGAACACGGTTTCAGCAATGCATGCGCAGCACGAGCACGAACCTCATCGACTATTTCACCTTCCAACAATTGATCGATGTGCCGGCGAGCTTTGTCTGTCCCGTTGTTCGCGATCTGGATGGTTTGATCAAACAGTTTGGTTTTGTGCCCCGCCAGGCCACTGCAGGCCGCAATGCCCTGTCCCATAAGCCCGGCGCCGATGATGGCAACTGCTTCTCTGTTCCCCATATCTTCCTTCCCGCCCTCGGGTGGCGGCCTCGTTCAGCCCCATCGCCCCGTGGCGAACTTCACGCAGGTGGGGGTTGCCACTTGCGCCAACTCACCCGCGAGCAGAAGGCCGCCCTTCGACTTGTCGATCCGGAAACTGGCGATGGAATCGCTCGCCTGGTTGGCAACTAGGAGAAAGGTTCCCGCCGGATTGACGCCGAAGCTCCGTGGTGTTCGTCCCCCCGTGGACTGGTGTCCCAGTGCATCGAGCCTACCCGTTGGGCGGTCGACTGCGAAGATTGCTATGCTGTCATGGCCGCGATTCGAGGCAAACAAGAGATCTCCGGATGGGGTGACATTGACGTCCGCGCAGGTGCTCGTCCCTCCGTAATCAGCCGGAAGCGTAGAGATGGTCTGGATGGCCTGGAGGATACCCCGCGCGGGCTCGTACGCAGCCACGATGAGGCTGGAGTCGAGTTCGTTGATGATGTAGGCGTACCGGCCGTCCGGGCTGAATGTCAAATGACGCGGACCTGATCCGGGGTTCACGACGAGCCATGGTATCTCGTTCGGCGCCATCTTACCGCGCTCGAGGTCGACTCGGTACGCCATGACGCGATCCAACCCGAGGTCGGGCACGAAGGCGAATCGATTCGCCGAGTCCAGCACCGTTGAGTGCGCATGGGGTCCGCTCTGCCGTTGCGGATGAACGCTGGAGCCCTGATGCTGGATGAAGGTTGACGCATCGTCGAGGGACCCGTCGGCGCGGATAGGAAATACGCAAACGCTCCCGCTCATGAAATTCGTGACGAAGATGTTCTTGCCGCGCTGGTCCACCGTGACGTGGCAAGGATCAGTGCCCTGCGTGAGCTTTTTGTTCAAGAACCGCAACCTGCCCGATTGTCCCTCTATGGCAAAGGCGCTGACCGTGCCGCTCGGCACTCCCTCGAAGGACTTGAGCTCGTTGACCGCATACAGAAATCTGTGCTGAGCATCGAGGGCAAGGTAGGACGGATTCGACACGCCGCCCGTGACGTGACGCAAGACGAGGGCTCCGGTTCTATCATTCAGCTCAAAGCAGTAGATGCCCTCGCCCTTACCCTGAAAGACATCGCCCGACCCGAAGAGGATGGGATCGGTGTAGGTACCGACATACACCAGAGTTGTGGCCATGATCCGCACTCCCTTGTGCTCTCGACCGGCTTTCTTCTCCTCCCCTTCAGCTTCCCATTTCTTGAACGACGACCCTGCCGCCCGGACGCGCTGTGGCGAGGCCAGTGCCTAAAGCGGCGTCTCGCGACAGCGGCACCCCAATCGTGCACCTCATTTCCGTTTCTTGTACTTCTGCGAGTCGATCGTGATGGCGAGGACGATGATCAGGCCTTTCACGCTGTACTGGATGTAAGGATTCACACCGATGTAGACCAAACCATAATTGATGATCTGGAACAGCACCACGCCGGTCACAACGCCGGCGATCGACCCCACGCCGCCCCTCAAAGAGACGCCACCAACCACGCAGGCCGCGATAGCGTCCAGCTCGTAACCCTCTCCTAACAGGTTCGTCACGCTGCCCGTACGAGCGCCCTCCAGCGCTCCGGCGAGACCGTAGAGCATTCCGGCGACCATGAAGACGACGACGCTGTTGACCACGATGTCGACGCCTGAGACGGTGGCGGCCTCGATGTTACCTCCGATGGCAAACATGTTCTTGCCGAGTTTGGTCTTGTTCCAGATGAACCAAATGATCCACGTAATGATGGCCGCATACAGGACCAGATAGGGTACCCTGAAGTTCTGGAGCTCGACCGCACCCTGCGCAAAATGGCTGAAGGCCGGGTCAAGGCCCCCGATGGGCGAGGAGTCGTTCAGCCGGTCGACATACAGCGATTCGAGGCCATAGATGATCAGCGCGAACCCGAGAGACGTGATGAAGGCCTCGACCTTGAGCTTGGTCACGATGAGGGCCATCGCAACCAAGAACAGGGAGCACAGCACCATGACGAGGAGGACGGGCAAGGCCACTGGCATCCGGGGTAGGTGAGGAAAAATGCGCTGCGCATAGCCCACCCTTTGCAGGAGCGAGCAGGCAACGATTGCAGCCATGCCCACGTTCCTACCCAGGGAAAGGTCGACGCATCCCAGTATGATGATGCCAGCAACGCCGAGGGCGATGATGATCCGGGTCGACGACTGCGTGATGATGAAGACGAAATTCTGCATCCTGAAGAAGCTGGGGTCGATCGCGATAATTATCGCAAGTAACACCAGCAGGAATAGGTACAGACCATTGACCAAGAGGAATGCGGATAGCCGCTTCTGCAATCGTGGTCGTGCCTCTAGATCCGTCGCCATGTGCGGCCACCCCGTGCCCCGCAGCCATCCGCATCGTGGCGGTCGCAGACCTCCCGCAAGACGCGCCCTAGCGAGAGCAGTTCAGCGAACCTGACCATGACGGGCTCGCCCATGTCGAGCTTCACCTCCGGAGGCGACGGCCTTGTATCTTGCCCTGCCTAGCCTGGAACCGTCGCGGTTTCTGCCTGTGTTGACCTGGCGACTCTCGACGGGTTTCGCTGGTGGTGCCGGAAGGCGATTAAGCATCACGCTGCTCATCCCGACTCTCAAGGGCTTGACCTTAATAGTTTCCGAAGGGTTCACTGGGCCCTCCTCTATAGATAGCGGGCCGCCAGGCGGAGTATCTCTTCTTGGTTCGTCTCGCACGCGTTGACGATGCCAGCCGCCCTGCCGTTGCTCATCACGAGAATGCGGTCCGCGACGCTGAGCAGCTCTGGCATTTCGGACGATACGAAGAGAATGCTGTTTCCCTTCTTGGCCAGGTCTATCATGAGCTGATAAATCTCATACTTCGCGCCGACATCGATGCCGCGTGTAGGTTCGTCCATGAGAAGGATTTCAGGCTTGGTCAGCAGCCAGCGACCCAGGATCACCTTCTGTTGGTTGCCGCCAGACAACTTGCCGACCTGGACCTTCTGTGAAGGTGTTTTCACCGCCAGTCTGTCGATTACCCACTGCGTGTCCCTGACTGCAGGCTTGTGATGCAGTATTCCGAGCCGAGAGCAATAGGCGTTGATGTTGGCTATTATGGCGTTGAAGTGCACGCTCAGCAGCGGAAAGATCCCGGAGGCGAGCCGTTCCTCGGTCAGGAGCCCCAGGCCGTTGGAAATCGAGGATTTCGGGGATGACGTGCTCAACGGGTCCCCGCGAACGCTCAACTCGCCACGCTCCTTCTGCCGCAGGCCGAAGATGGTCTCGAGGAGCTCGGTCCTCCTCGACCCCACGAGCCCGGCGATCCCCAATATCTCGCCACGGTACAGGTCGAACGAGATGTCCGAGATCGACGGTTGATATGTTGCGGTGAGGCTGCGCACGCTCAGGACGATGTCGCGGGACGGCGCGTTGTCCTTGGGCGGGAAAAGGCGGGTCAGGTCACGGCCGACCATAAGGGAAATGATCCTCTCCTTGGTCATGTCCGCAACACGCTCCGACGCGATCCACTTGCCGTCGCGCATCACCGTCACCTCGTCCGAAATCGACATGATCTCCTCGATCTTGTGCGAAATGTAGACGAAGGCGACCCCCTCTTCCTTTAGCTTCCGCACGATACGAAAAAGGTGTTGGACTTCGGTCTCCGTAAGGGACGAGGTCGGTTCGTCAAGCACGATGATCTTGGCGCCACAGGAGACCGCCCTTGCGATCTCCACCATTTGCCGCTCCGCTACGGAAAGGCTTCCGATGTTCCTTTTTGGATTCAGCCTGATGCCCAGGTCGAGCAAGATACGGCAGGTGTCGTCGAGCATCTTGCGTTCGTCGACCACTAGACCTCGGGTCGGGAAACGGCCCAGCCAAACGTTGTCGATCACGCTCCGTTCCAGCACCTGGTTGAGTTCCTGATGGACCATCGACACGCCAGCGTCCAACGCCTGCCGAGGGTATTCGAAAGAGACGGGCCTGCCGTCGAGGATGACCTGGCCGGAGTCAGCACGATAGATGCCGAAGAGACACTTCATGAGGGTCGATTTGCCGGCGCCGTTCTCACCCACGAGCGCGTGCACCGTTCCCGGCCGGAGCAGCAGGCGGGCCCGGTCGAGGGACCTCACCCCAGGAAACTCCTTGCACATGTCGAGCATTTCGAGAACGTATGCCCTCTTGTCCCCCATCAGCGGCCCGCCTGTGAAGCCCTGAAGACGGCAAGCGGAGGCCGAGGATATGCACGGAATGGCATCTCTAGCTCCGTGCGCCTCGAGGATCACTTCACGTCCGTTTTCGCGTAGGCGTCTTCCGCCAACTTGACGTTGTCCTTGGTGATCTCGAAATAGGGCATACGCACATCGCGGTAGGTGCCGACCTTGCCATTCTTGACGCCGGCCAGCGGATCAACCCCCTTGACGAGGTTCACGGCCATGGTCAGGATGGCTTGCCCTTCATTGTTTGGATCGGAGAGCACCGACCCGAGCATGGTGCCGTCCCTGATAAGCGGGACTACCGTACTCAGGGCGTTGATGCCGACGACACCCATGTACTTCTTGCCGGTAAAATACCCCTCGGCCTTGAGAGCTTCGACCGCGCCGAGAGCCATGGCGTCGTTGTTACAGATGACCATCTCGATCTTGTCCCCGTACTTGCCGAGCCAAGTCTCCATGACGTTCTTGGCTTCGCCGGTGTTGAAGTTCGCGGGCTGGAGAGCGAGCTGCTCGATGGCGAAGCCGGCGGTCTTCATGGTCTCTATGACGGTCTTGGTGCGGGCCTCGGCATCCGGATGGCCGGGAGTCCCCTTGAGGAGGACGTACTGCATCTTCCCGTCTTTGTTCTTGTCGAGAGAAGGCAGGGCTTTCCATGCCTTCATGATCAATTGAGCCTGAATTACGCCGGATTCCTCGGGAGTCGTTCCGACGTACCAGACCTTGTCCCAGCTAAGGATGTCCTCCTTGGCAGGGGCGCGGTTGAAGAACACGATCGGTATGTTCTTGGATTTGGCCTTCTCGATCATAGTGGCGGCAGCTTTCGGATCCACCGGATTGATTGCGAGCACATCCACGCCCTTGGCGATCAGCGTGTCGATCTGGTCGTTCTGCGTGACCTGGCTGTTCTTCGCGTCGACGTATTCGATGCTGACACTCGCTCCAAATGTGCGCTCGAAAGCCTTCATTCCGCCGCGCATGTAGGACAGGTAGGTATTGGAGAAGTCGAAAAAATCCACGCCGATTCTGATGGGCTTTGTCGACTGAGCCCACGCCGGGGAGGCCAGCGGCAACGCGACCGCCAACAGCGCGTTCATCCATGTTCTATATGTCATCGTGCCTCCATGACGTGAATGGCGCGACCGCTGACCGCCAAGCGGCCGATTCTCACGGCGCCGACGTCAACCCAATGGTTTGAGCCGTGTTCTACCGAGGATGTTGGCCTCAACGAACGCCGCCAATTCGGACTCGTCGCGCCAGTCGCGCAGGTCCTCGGCGGGAAACAGCTGCCAGTCCTCCCTGTGCTCCACTGACGCACCGGATTCCACCGACGACAGGGGTGAAAGGCTTTCCATCTCGAGCATTCGGTCGTGGGTATAAGTCTCGTACGACACTCCGAAATCCGGATAGTCCGCGGTTGCGTCGTGAGGGTGCCTGCAGAGGAAACACATGCCGCCGTTGATGTAGCAGGCCCAACCGTCGATGTTATTGGTTCCCACTTTCAAAGGCTTCTCGTTGGCGGGATCCTGCCTGACCACAATGTAGCGATCACCCCAAAATATGCGGTCGTCGCGCATTGCTGTGTAATCCCAGAGGGCGATGCGGCGATTGGGAAGCACGCCTCCGGGCGAGGACGGCTGGGGAATGATCTCGATGCCGCCGGGGGCCATCGCGGTTACAGACCAGGCGCCCATCCGCTTGGGTAGGGTGCCGACGTTCGTCACGCGAAACTGTAACGACGCCACGCCCTGGCCCGCGTTCATTCGGATTTCAATGCTATTCCTCACCTCGTTCACAATCTGGGGGCGGCAGTGGAAGATCGCGCCGTCCGGCAGCAGTGTCGCATCGACCGGCTCGTGATCTGGATAGAATGCCCTTGGATAGGAATGCGGGGACACCCAGAGTCTGTTCCCTCCGTAGATGTTCCAATAGGCGCCCGGGTAGAATAGCTCATCGAACGCGGCTCCCTTTTTCACGTTTTCGGGATCGCGATTGGTGAACAACACATTTGGCCCACCCAAGAGGGAATAGGCCATGACACGAGGTCCATAGTCGATCGCTACGAAAAGCTCGGCCACTCCGTCGCAGATTCGCACGCAGTTACCGTACAAAGAGTGGAACGTTCGTTCGGAACGAGGCTCCTCGCAGATCTTCATGCTCTCTTTTCGCCCTCAGGTCCATTCGGTTCGATGACGACCTTGATCGCTCCCTCCCTGCGGCCCACAAAGGTGTCGAGCGCCTTCGCGAAGTCGTCCAGGGGAAAGACATGCGTTATGAGATCCCTGAAAATCAGGGTCCCTGAGCCAAGCAATTGGAGAATCTTCCAGGAGACGTTTGGATTTGCCCGCGAGCCGAAGATGGCGAGCTCGTTATGGACGATGTACTTGTACGGGAGTCTCTCGAGAACCTTATCGTTCGGTACGCCGAGAAGCGCAACGCTGCCACCCTTGCGGAGCATTCGGACCGCTTGCGCGAAGGTCCCCTCCGCTCCGGAACATTCGAACGCCTGATCGACGCCCTCGCCCCCCGTGGCCTTCCGGACGGCATCGACAGGGTCCTCCTTCTCGAAATGCACGACGGAATCAGCTCCCATCTTCTTCGCCGACTCCAGCCTCGCTCCGCGGCCCACCACGATGACCCTGGCGGCGCCCAGGATCTTGGCGAACCGCATGGCGATGAGGCCGATCGGGCCTGGGCCGATGACCGCCACCGTTCCGCCAGCAGTGATACCGGTCTGCTCCATGCCGTGCAGGGTCACGCCTGCGGTATCCACCAGGGCGCCTTCCTTAAAAGAGATGGACCCGGGCATCCTGTCGACGCTCTTTACCGAATACACGTTGAATTGAGCATAGGCGCCCGGCGAAATGAAACCATAGTGCCGATGCCCGGTTTCGGGCTTACCGTAGTTGAGGCAAATCGTATAGCGACCGTTGAGACAGTTCTTGCACACACCGCAACCCTTGTGTGCTTGGCCGGCGACCCTGTCCCCCAACTTCAGGCCGACGACGTCCTTGCCCAGAGCGACCACTTCACCCGACCATTCATGTCCGGGCGTGAATGGGTAGGAAGGTGGCCAAGTACCTGCCAGATCGCCGCGGATGATCTCCGGGTCGCTCCCGCATATCGCCACTGCGCGGATCCTGCACAGGACCTCGCCTGGGCCGGGCGAGGGAACGGCAACCTGTCGGACCTCGAACTTCCCGGGCGAGGTCAATACCAATGCCTTCATGGCCGCTGGAAGGGAAGGATCCATGGAACCCTCGGGGCGCACTGTGGTTTTGCGCGAGCTTTAAAGGGCAATTTTACAGGTAGGATGGAATACGAATCTAGACTTGTCAAGGGAGAAGCCTTTGGGAGAGCGCGGAATGTGCGGCTTTTGAATTCAGGCTCGACTCGGGATCAGGTACGTTGATCTCCGTACTATGAGTCGTTGTGGTCATGGCAAGGCAAGGGCTCAAGGAACGCAGCTTCACAATCCTCCATCGGGTCGAGATGGGGCGATCAAGAACAGGTCGGGTTATTCGAGTTACAGCTCCGGCAATCTCCGTGAGAGTTTCCGCCGATAGAGCGGCTCTGCTTTCCAGGCAAAGTTCGCCGGGCCCTCGCCCATCTTGCTGCATATTCCGGACTCAAAAGCGAACGGGGCGTAGACCCGACCGCCGGTGTTGCCGAGCACCGTCACCGTCTGGCCCGGTGCACAATAGACCGCGGGCGAACGCGGGATGATTTCCGCAAAGGCCGCCCAAGATCTCGAGCCCGAGGGCCAAGATTGGACCACTGCCCTGAAAAGCTACCAGATTCGAGAGCTGGCCCAGGGGTGGCATCCGCAGGTTGTGCTGTTCGAGGAGTCTTCACTCCGACTATCCCGGTGAGCGCCTCGTCGCCGGTCGAAACCCGGACTTGGCCAAGCCGTGCGCGAAGAGAGAAGAGGGAGTCGCTCCTCGACGCCACCTGTGGCAGAATCAGCAAAGTGAAGCGCATGGTCGGGCGAGGGCAATTGCAGACGGCAGCGGAGATCGGCATCCGAGCGTGCAGGGTCGCCGACCAGTTACAAAGGCAACCGTTCACGCTCTCCGCGGCGCGATCAAGGCAACGGCAGGAGAGATTGCCTTGCCGAGCGAGGCGGGAAGGGCGGCCAGATCGGCGAGCGACTCCCCACGCGTGCCCAGATCATGTTTCGTTGGTGGCATCGCATCCGCGACGCCGATCATCTGATTGTAAACGGCCGCGAGGACCCGGGCCGTTCTGGCCCTCACTGTCAACCGTATCACGCGGGCGGGAGAAGTCGCGCCGGTGGGGAGTTCGAGTAGGCCTGTGGGGCGGCCGCGCGGTGGTCATGGGTATAGTAGCGCGAGCATGCCCCAGCTGGCGGGCTTGAGGAGTCCGCGCCGGAAGAGGTCAGGGTTCCGTAAACGCGCGAGAGCGACCATCCGAGACGCCTGAATGGCAGTGACAATCTAACATCGAGAGTCCTCCCGCATTCGAATCCCGGGAGCCAATGTTTTTCATCGTAATTGCAGTAGCTTAACATGAAATTCGCCAGGAAGGCGCTCCGGGGTTCCTCGGCGCACTGCGGGTCCCTGGGTTAGGCTGCCCTGTCCGGGTGGGAATTCTTTGGGGGTCGGGCCGTGGGGCACGCGCCACTCGGCGGAGAGAGAGTAGCCGCCACCTGGCATTCTCTGGGCGGCGTACGCCGAGTGCCACGACACCTTTGCCGCCGGCTGGTTAGATGACCCTGCCCGCCCCTGCTAAACCAAGCAGTTCCGGAGGTAGCGCGCGCCACAGTATCAGGGGCCGGCGCGAGCCGCGGCGCTGAAGCACATCGCCACCATGCTTCGGCCCGTCGCTGCCGTCTGGGAACCTAGTGAATGCGGTGGCCGAGATCGGTTGCGATCCGCTCGTCACCTGACCTCGAAACGCTCATCGCCAGTGGCGCCTGCATTTGATTCGGCAAGATCGGCGGGGCGGATCCCAGACGAGTCCCACGCCTTGTCCACGTCCATTCTAGGGCTTCCATGTTGCCCCTCTCGGATCATACCCTTCCTGGGCCTGATCGCCGGTCAGACCGCCGCTTCAGGGTGTCAACCCATCGGAAGACCGGTGCCCACCAGACGGCCAGGGAATCTCGTAGGGGGAGGCGGCCCCCAGGAAACGGCGCTGCATGCGCGAGAGAGGAGAAGGTTCGCATTGCACGCGCGAGTGGGATCCTGCAAAATGGTTCTGAGCCTGAAAATTCTTGAACTATGGCAAGAACAGCACGAAACGCTCCGAGTCCTGGCGGCGGTGGCCCGCTGTCCCTCATCTCCTCGAGAAGCCAGCTCTCGAAGGCTGCGCAACTCTACTACATCGAGGAGATCGGACAGCAACAGATCGCGAAGAGGCTGAACGTATCGGTCGCGAGCGTGTCACGCGCCCTCGCCAAGGCGAGACAGCTTGGCATCGTTCGAATCACCATTCATGCCGATGCGGACGACTACTCACGCCTCGAGATCGCGATGGAGCAGCGCTTCGGTCTGCGGGAATGTCTGCTCGTCCCGAGCTTCGAACAGATCGATCACGTCTATGCTGGGATGGCCCGCTCCCTCGCCGAGCTCCTCGGTCGCATCCTGAAGCAGGGAGATACCCTCGGCCTCAGCTGGGGTGAGACGCTCAAGGCCGTGAGCGAGAGGATGCAGCCGGTTCCGGTCCACAACGTGGACGTCGTACCGATCACCGGCAACCTGGGGAGGATCGACACCGGCATTTACCCCTCGAGCCTCGCGCGGACGTTCGCCGAGAAGATTGGAGGTACCCCTTACCTCCTCAACACACCGGCCATCGTGGGCAGCAAGACCATCCGCCGCTCTCTCATGGCCGACAGCAACTTCAAGCAGATCCGCGAGATGTGGAAGCGCTTGAACGTCGTGCTCCTCACCGTGGGGGGCCTCGGCAAGGACAGTTCCATGTACCGGGCCGGTGCCTTCAGCGAGGGCGAGCTCGAGTCGATGGAGGCCGCGGGGGGGGTCTGCGCCTGCAACTTCAGTCTCTTCGACGAACAGGGCGAGCCGGTTCGCGCCGAAGTGTCGGACCGACTCGTGAAGCTCCCTCTTCCGGACCTTCGGCAGGTCGAGCACACCGTCCTGTTAGCCGGTGGGAGCAACAAGGTGCGCCCTCTGCGGGTCATCCTCAGAGGCAAGGTGGTGAACACCCTCATCACCGACGTTCAATCCGCCCAAGCGATCCTGGGTGAGGAGAGCACCCCGGGATCAACGTCGGCGCCTGACGGTGACGTGGCAGGCTGAAACTGTACGGCGTCCTCACAGTATTGACGGCTGTGCGGTCGCGCTGAGGGGTGGACCTGGCGACCACGAAGTGGGCGTGACGCCAGTGAAGGATGACGAGTTGAAGGTGATCGCGTGCCACGGGCGGGGGCCGAACCCGAGCCACCCAGCGCGCGAGGTCGCTTGCGCGTCCTCGGCGGCCGACGCACCGGCCTCAGGGGTTCCGTGGAAGCGCGGTGGTCAGATCGAGAAGCGAGATAACGGCCGCGTCGTCAACCGCACGAAGGGTTTCACTTGGTGATGAGTGCCTCGATCTTCTGGCAAGCGTCGGAAACCATGGAGGCGATTTGAGTGATGAAGGCCGTCCCGTCGACGACCGGTACGTCGGTCTTGAAGGTCTTCGGCCCGATGAGTACGATGACGTCAGGTTTGATGGCGTTGAGGTCCATGCTGTAAACGTTCTCCGCCACGACGGTGACGTCCTTTAGCCCCTTCTTCTTGAGGTAGTCGGCGACGGTGTTTAACGCTCGTGTTCTCTTGTTTTGTGAAGTACCTGTCGCGATAAGAATTTTCTTGCCCATGCTTCCCTCGTGGCGGCTTGACGCTCGGGTCAAGCCCGCATGTTGAGGATCTCCCTCAGATCCCGGCGCCCTCAGCCAAGGCCGCGCCCACCGTCCACCAGGATCGTTTGCCCGTGAATGAAGCTCGCTCCTTCCGAGATGAGAAAGAGTACGGCCTCTGCGACATCCCCCTCGGTCCCGAGGCGCCTCACCGGGATCTCCTCGATCAAGCGATTCAGCTGCTCGGGGGTAGGATAGAGCGTATTCAGGATGCCGGTGTTGATAGTCCTCGGTGCAATCGCATTGACCGTGATGCCGAGCGGTCCCAGTTCTTGCGCCAGCGACCGCATGAGTCCGAGCTGGCCAGCCTTCGAGGCGGCGTAGTGCGCACCTCCGCCGGTTCCGGTGAATGCGCTTCCCGAGCTGATGAGGACGATGCTCTTGCGCGTCGAGGTCTTCGCCCTGAGATCAGCCTCGAAGGCCTTGTAGGTGAAGAAGCTGCCATCCAGGTTCACGCTCAGCACCCTGCGCCACCTCTCCTCCGTGATCTCGTCCACTCTGCAGCGCTCGGAGATCCCGGCATTGATGATGAGGGTGTCGACGGGTCCCCCGAGCTGCCTCGCGACCTGCTCCCGCGCCCGCCTGAGCTCTCCCATCTCGGCTACGTCTGCCGGCACGCCCACGATCCGACCGGCCGAGGGGTCCATCTCGCGGACGGCCCCCGCGAGCGCTTCGGGGTTCAGATCCAGCATGGCGACCGCAGCACCGTGGCGGGCCAGGTGGGCCGCAATCGCCCGTCCTATGCCCTGGGCGGCACCCGTGACCACGACCTTCCTGTTAGCAAGCGAGGTCAATCACACCTCCGGGTGCAGCATGATCTTGAGGACGTCGGCAGTCGGATCGGTCGCTAGCCGTACCGCGGACATGAGCTCCGATAGTCGCATGTGGTGCGTGATGATAGGAGCAATCCGGATCGCACCCTGCGCGATGAGGGACATGGCGATGCCGAACTCGGTCGGAACCGAGGAATAGGCTCCGAGAATGTTCACCTCCGAGGTGAAGAACCTTGAAGCATCGATGGCCTGGGAGCTACCGAGCGGGGCAAAGGCGAGGACCTGCCCGCCCGGGGCGACAAACTCCACCGCGTCCTTCAGCAAGGACGAAACTCCAGCGGCGATGACGACCACATCGGCTCCGCGCCCGCTCGTGATCGCTCGTAGGGAGTCCCTCAACGGACGACGGCCCGTGTTGATGGTCTCCGACACACCGAGTTCCGCGGCCCGGCGCAGTCGCGAGTCCGCCACGTCGGTGATGATGACCTTGCCGGCGCCCATGAAGCGTAGTGCCTGCGCCCAGATGTTCCCGATCGGTCCGGCGCCCATCACGAGCGCCACGTCGCCCGGCATCACCGAGAGCCGCTTCATCCCGTGCACGACCGTGGCCACGGGCTCCACCATGGCTGCCTGGTCAAAGCTTACCCCGTCAGGGATCATGCGCAGGTTGTGCTTCACGTGAGCTTCGGACACCCGGAAGTACTCGGCATATCCACCCGGATCGAAGTTCGTGCTCTTGAACTGAGCACACAAGGAGTGGTGCCCGTGCACGCAGTGCTCGCAGGTGAAGCATGGGACGTGGTGCCCTGTGTAAACGCGATCACCGACCTTGAAACCCTCGACGCCCTCGCCCACCTCGGCGATGGTCCCGGACACCTCGTGGCCGAGCACCGTGCCCCGCGGCACGGTCTGGTACAGGATCTTGTGAATGTCGGTGCCGCAGAGGCCGACGGACGCAAGCTTGATGACAGCCTCCTTGAAACCTGCTCGGGGCCGGGGCACTTCCTCGTAGGCGATGGTGTTGGGGTCGTAGAAGACAGCGGCTCTCATCGTATGTTCCGTCGCGCCTTTGGTTTCAGGGTCTTCTGGTAGGGTGTGCGCTCGGGATGGAGCTCGCTCTCCTTGGCCAGGAGCTTCTTTCTCAGCTCACCGAACTGCGGGTACTTGTGCACGTCCACCCAGTAGGCGCCTGCAAAGAGTGAACTCGGTCCGATTCTGATGTACATCCGGTCGGTGAAGGCGAACTCCTTTACCTTCAGTGTGGTGATCTCACTCCATCGAAATACTTGCCGTTGCCGCATGCCCTCGAAGACCAGGGTGCTGTCGGAGTCGATGATCCTTCTCGGATGTCGCAAGCCCAAGATATTCACCACCAGCACGATCGGAATGACGACGAGAACGTAGCGATCGAGCCGGTTGGTCTCTCCTGTGACCATGCGCACGACTGAGACGAGCAGGAGAGCGGTGAGCAAGACCAGGGGCCCGAGGGTGCCGGCCCAGTACGCCTGCTGAGCGTAGATCTGCTGCTTCTCTCCGCGAGGTACTTGGGGAGTCATGTGGTCATCGGGTCGGTACGGACATGCCGACGCTCCCGCCTTGCATTCTAACCCTGCTACCGGGAGCGCGCCTGTCGGCGTCACGAAGCACGACAGGCGCGCCCAATCCGCACAAATGACCTGTTAGGTCGTGGCGGGGGTAACTTCGGCAGCGGCGGCGGCGGCCTCGGCCTGAGACTCGGCGATCTCGGCCGCGTACTGCTTGCGGATGTCGTTACGGACCCAATACCAGACGAGCCCGTAAGCGATGGCCACCAAGATGCCCACAATGCACCACGGGACGCTGTTCTTGAAGTCCAGGATCTTGATGATGAACCACAAGATGAGGTGGGAGCCGACATCGATACCGGAGATCTGGGTAGCGCCCTCGGGGAAGGCAAACCCAACTGCTTTCCCCATCGTGGTCATGAGCGGCGCGAGCTCGGTGGCGATGAAGAACACCATGAGCATGGTCACGATGCCGTTCAAGAAGCCACGCACGATGTTTCCCCGACAGGATGCGACCGCCCACACCATCGTGAACGGCAGGACCGCGAAGTCGGCGAACGGCATCATGTGGTTGTAGGGCAGGACGATGGCCATGACGAGGGTCACCGGGACCATCAGCAAGGCGACCGCCATGCCTGACGGGTGCCCGATCACGATGGCGGCGTCGAGGCCGATATAGAGCTCCTTGCCAGGGAAGCGCTTGGCGAGGAACTCGCGGGCGCCTTCCGAGAGCGGGATCAAGCCCTCCATGAGGATGGAGACCATCCTGGGCAGCAGGACGAGGACGGCCGCCATCTGGACGCCGAGAGTGATGGTCTTGCCCACACCCTGACCGCCCAGTGCGCCGATGATGATCCCGAGCACGAGGCCCATGGTGAGCGGCTCGCCGAGAAGACCGAAGCGCGTTTGGATCGATTCGGCGTCCGCGTTGAGCTTCGAAAGGCCGGGGATCTTCGCCCAGAGCTTGTTGAGTCCGTACATCACGGGCGCGAAGTTCACGGTCTCGGCGTGGGGCAAGCTGATGCCCTTCAGCCCGAAGTGGTACTCAAGGACCGGCGCAGTCCAGTCGGCGAGCTTGAAGACAATGAAGGCATGGATCAAGCCGACAATGATGGCGATCGAGACGCTGTTGAGCGCGTAGTACGTGATCGACGTGGCGAAGATGAGGTGCCAGTAGTTCCAGATGTCGACGTCCATCGTCTTCGTGAGTCCGATGACGATGAGCACGAGGTTGAAGACCAGGATGATGGGGATCATCACCGGCGCGAGCGGTGTGCCAAAGGAGATCGCCGCGCCGATCGGCCATCCGACGTCCATCACCTCGAGGTGCGCGCCCGTGGCTTTGGCCATCGCCTGGGCCGCTGGCCCCAGTGAGCTGAAGAACAGACCCACGACCAGGCCGATGCCGACAAAGCCAACGCCGATGGTGAGGCCAGCGCGGAACGATTTCCTGAAAGTCTGGCCCAGGATGAGGCCGAACACGGTCAAGATGACCGGCAGCATCACCGATGGACCGAGGCCCAATACCCACTGGACTGCGCTATTGACAACCTTCAGAGTATCCATTGATTCCTCCCTGTACAGGCTTGAGCTCGTCGATGAACGGTCTCAGTTAGGCATCCGGACCTCTCGCGACCGAAGTCGCCTGCTGCGCGCCATACCCACGATCGTGCGGGCGATGGATGGCGATGAGGCCTCTCGACTCTTCCGAACGGTTGGGCCGGGAGGGTTTAGCCGAGGTCCTCGTCAGCCCGGCTACTCGAGTCCACTCGTCCCCGAGGACGGCGCGCTCTTGGGGGGTGAACTTTCGAACAGCAGGAACCCGCCGTCGCGGCGAGGAGAGGGCAACACCGTCGACGAGAGGAGCAGGACGAACCCCCGGCCTCCGCCGGGCGAGGAGCGTCGGCGCCGTTTCCGCGAGGTACAGGAGGGAGGTGCGCGACCCCCTCACCCCCCGGGCCCTGCGCTGCCGAACAATCACCCGCGCACCTCCGTGGAGAAAAATTGCAATACCCGAAATCTTTTGCGTTAAGGCGAAAGATACGCGTGAGGGACCGTGGTCGTCAAGCGAGGTGCGCGTACTCGCCCGCCTCGAAAAGCTTGCGAGCGCGGCAATCCCTCCGACAGGCCTTCGGTGAGAGGCCTCGGGGCAATTCCGAGTGAAATCGGCCCCCGTGCCCCATGACGACCAGCGTCACGTGCCGGTGCGGCGGGGCGCCTCGGCGAAAAGCCGAGAGGCCTACCCGCGAGCTCGCGAGACGTCATGGAAGTGCTCGCTCCATCGCTCGGTCAATGATCGGATCTCGACGTTGCGGCGGAGTGTATCGCACGCTGACCCGAAAGGTGCCGCTTATTTCTGGAGCAATCGAATTTGGGCCTTGCAATTCACGATCCGCCCAGGAGGAGTTTGGAGCACCGTTCCTGCCCTCAGGCGGCGGCCCCACCTGCGTGAAGGCGAGGCAAGGGCGCTGCCCCGGAGTCTGCACCGGCCTCAAGACGAAGAAACCTGCCCGAGTCCGCTGAGTTCAACCGAGCGTGACGCCGAGCTGACGCGGCGTTTCAGCGCTCCGGCGACTCTGAGCCGCCGTCCTGGCGAGGGCCGCCAGCCCGGTTCGAGCCACATGGCACACCGCAAGCAAGAGGCGGCCGTACCGCACTCTCTATCGTCGACCGTCGCGCTCAATAACCTCGCGCGAGCCGCCTCGAGTTCCGCAAGTGAGCGGCCCCGAAGGCACTCGCCCTCACCGCGTTCTGGCAGGGGGGGGCACGCACCGTTCGAGAAGACCGTTCATGACGAGGACGATTCGCGAAGGCCGCGTCGCCGCGTTCTCGCGCGGTGCGGAACATGTCATCCCCCTCGATCAAGTCGGACATGATCATTCACTCGCCGCGGACAGAGCTCGTTCACTCGTCCTCATCCAGCAAGCTCATCTCCGGTGCACGAAAACGCACAGCTCGCGACTCGGCCGGGCCCCACCCGCCATCACGTCGGAACCGGTGACGGTGAAATCATGGCGCTACGCGTGGTTGTCCTTCGAACTAGGCACGCCTCTTCGAAAAGAGGGCGGCTCCACGTTGGCTCACGCGGCTCCAGGTCTAGTTCAAGGTCGCGGACCCCTTCCCGCCTTCGCTCTTGCTCCTCAAGAACCACAGGTCATCGGCGAGCTGGCCGGTCTGCACGGCAGGGACTCGGGCGTCGCTGCCATTGCAGATCGAGGCAGCGACGAACGCAACGCTTTCCGCCGTGAGCAGGTTGTCTACGGTAGTTCGGCCCTGGAAGAGGCCGGCCACCCTCTGCAGCGTCCGCAGGTGGGCGCTCTGCTCGGTCGAAGCCGTGACCAACACGAGCCGAACCGGCAAGAGCTCGCCGGGGTGATCCATGCTGCCGAACGACACCGGCTTCACCAGGGTGGCGAGGGCCAGACCGGGCCTGATGACGTGCTCGGGATCGGTGCGGGGCAGGCCGACATTGACCCCAGCTCCCAGCCGGATCCCGGTGGGCCTCGCCCACTCTCGGGCGATGAGGGCGTCGACGAAGCTCGGGCGCACCGCGCCACTCGCGTGCAGCCTGCGACCGAGAAGCTCGAGCACGCTCACCCAGTCAGCGGCGTCAGCGTGAAGGCAGATCGTCGTGAGATCGAGGTAATCGGCGATGAGGTTGTTCACGGCTCCACACCCCAGGACGTCTGAAAATACTTCCAAACATTGCAATATATTGCAGGTCGCATTTTATCAAATTCAGCGCGGGATTCAAGCGCATGCGCCAGACAAGTGGGCCTTTCTCCCCCCTTTGGTCTCGCCTCGGCCGGCCTCGGCCGCATCGACTGCGTGGAGGTGGCGCCCTCGCTCCTGCCGGCGCCTGCAGCGCTTTCTGGATCCAGTCCTGAGGGAGGTGCTCTGCGAACCTGGCAAGCCTCTCAGGAGGCGGCTGCGGTACGAGCGAGAGACGAGCCGAGGCGCATGCGATCGGCCAGGTCCAGGGCCATCGCCGTATGATGATCCTCAAGGAGGAACTTGCAATCTAGCGTCGATTCACAAATGGTGATGTAAGCAGTTTGCCGTGAGCCGGACCCGCCACGGATCGGCCGGGATGGGGCGGGCTCTTCGGCGCAGCAGTGTTCTGTCGCGGCTTCCGCGACAGCGAGTGGCGGGGCCCTGACACGGCACCGCGGCGCCCCGCGAAATGGGCTCCCGCTCAGAGGTGGACGGCCCAGCCCTCCACCATCCGCATCGATTCCATCACGGCCTCCGAGAGCGTCGGGTGGACATGGATCATCCGGGCGATATCCTCGGGAAGGAGCTCGGCGGTCCGCGCCAAGAGGAGCTCGTGGAGGAGCTCCGGTGCGGCGTCGCCCACGATGTGTGCGCCGAGTATCTCGCGCGTGCGCGGATCGACGAGGACCTTGACCTGGCCCTCGCTCGCGTCCGTCGCGACGGCCCTCCCCACCGCCCTGAACGGAAAGGTCGCTTTCTCGTGGGGAATCCCCTCCTCGCGCGCGCGCTTTTCGGTCAGGCCAAAGCTTGCGATTTGAGGTTCGGCGTAGATAGCCCCGGGTACGGCGTTCGGATCGAGCCTCTTCATGGTCGGATGGTGCGCCATGTGCTCCACCGCCACTTCGGCTTCCTTGGATGCCACATGAGCGAGCAGCGGAGAGTTCACGACATCGCCGGCGGCGTAGAGACCGGCGACCTCGGTCTCGTAGTAGTCGCCCACCGGGATGAAGCCCCTGCTGAGCTCAAGGCCGACGTTCTCGAGCCCGATCCCGGAGGTGTTGGGGATCCTGCCCACCACGAGCAGCACCTTTTCGACCTCCACCCTGGAGGTCTCGCCTCCTTTGCCCCGCAGGGTCACCGCTAACTTTCCAGCCGTTCGATCGAGCTCGGTCGCTCGGGTCCCGGTGAGGACCGTGATGCCTCGCCGCCGGAAGGCGCGCTCGAGAATGGCGACATTCTCGGCATCCTCGAGTGGCAAGAGGTGCTCTTCCATCTCCACGAGCGTCACCCTGGAGCCGAAAGACGAGAAGATGTGGGCGAATTCACAACCGATGGCTCCCCCGCCCAGGACGAGAACACGCGCCGGCAGCGACGTGAGCGTCACGGCGTCGTCGGAAGACAGGACGGCATGTCCGTCGAAGGCGAAGCCCGGTATCTCCTTCGGCCGCGAACCGGTGGCGATGAGAAGGTTTTTGCCTCGCACCTTCGTACCGTCCTCGAGCGCGATGGTGTTTCGGTCGACGATGGTCCCCCTCCCCTTCACCACGCGAACCTTGTTCTTCTTGAGCAGGTACTCGACTCCCCGAGTCATGGTCGCCGTCACCTGTCGTGATTTCTCCACGACCTTGGCATAGGAGAGACCGCTGCGGTCGATGGAGACCCCCATCGCCTCGAGGTCCGACGCCGACCGGAGGATATCGGCCTGGTGGATGAGCGCCTTGGAAGGGATGCAACCGACGTTCAGACAGACCCCACCTGGACGGTCCTTCTCCACGATGCAGGCCCTGAGGCCGAGCTGCGCCGCTCGAATGCCTGCCACGTACCCGGCCGGGCCCGCGCCAAGGATCACGACATCATCCTGCTCATACGCCATGGTCCGCCCTTTCTCGAGCGAAGGCGCCCGGCGATGCGCCGGGGTGCGACGCGCATGCGCGAGCTACGAGGCATGCCGCTTCCCGGAAACGGCGTCCTCGCTCTCGTCCTTCCCGTCGCTCTCCGGTAGAACACCCGCCCACAATCTCCACCTGGGATCGGTGGGGTGCTTCTCGCGCCGCCAGCATCGAGGACCTCGTCGACGCGCCGTCGGCACGAGTTGCGACCCCTCACAGGAGGAGTACGGAGGGGTTCTCCATGATATCTCCCATGAACCTGAGGAACCGCGCTCCCACCGCACCGTCGATGACACGGTGGTCACAGGAGAGCGTCAATTGAACAAGAGTCTTCACTACGAGAGCGCCATCCGAGTCCACCACCGGTTGCTTCCGGAAAGAACCCACCGCCAAGATGGCGGAACCAGGAGGATTGATGATGGCCGTGAACTCATCGATCCCGAATGAGCCCAGATTGCTTATAGTGAAGGTCGCCTGGGAGTAATCGTCCGGCCCGAGTGTCCCGGCCTGGGCCCGCTCGACGAGGGGCTTCAGCTCGGCATCGATGGCGAGGACGCCCTTCGAGCCGCAGTCCCGGACGACCGGTGTGATAAGGCCGTCGGGCTGAGCCACCGCGAGGCCGATGTCGATGCTCCGGTACCTCACGATGGTGTCGGCCTGCCAGCTGGAATTCATGGCAGGGTAACGCCGCAGGGCTTCCGCCGCATACTTCATGAGGAACGCGTTTACGGAGGGCTTGGCCCCACCTGTTCCTGCGTTCCGGGCCGCGATGAGACCCTCGGCGGACGCGGCCAGCCTGAGGTAGTAGTGGGGCGCCGCCAGCTTCGACTGGGAGAGGCGCTCGGCGATGACCTTGCGCTTCTTGCTGACGGGAATGCGCTCCTCGTTCGCGTCCGGGGCGCTAGGGAGCGCCGATGCCGGGGGCGGGGTCGCAGCCACATCCGCTCGCAGGATGCGGCCGCCGGGCCCGCTCCCTTGCACGCGGGCGAGGTCGATTCCTGCATCCTTGGCCATCTGGCGCGCCAGGGGGGAGGCGCGGAGCTTCGGCCCCGCCGCCACGCTGAGGACGTCTCTCAGCTTCACTTCGCCGCTCGGGCCGGTGGCCTTGGCAAGTGCGATATCGACACCGAGCGCGGCAGCGCGTTCTTTCGCGGCCGGGGTGCTCCTCACCCGCCCCGGCATCGTGGCCGTCGGAGCGACCGGCGCCGGCGCCGGCACCGGGGCCGCCGCGGAGCTGCTCTCCGAACTCGGTCCATTCAGCACGGGATCCCGTCGTGCCAACTCCGCGCGGGTTCCGATGTAGCCGATGGCCTCGGTCACCGGGACGACATCCCCCTCGCCGTGAAGGATCTGGAGCAGGCATCCGGAGGCCTCAGCCTCGACCTCCATGTCCACCTTGTCCGTGGTGATCTCGAGGAGCGGCTCACCGACCGTGACATCTTCTCCCACTTTTTTGAGCCACCGGACGATGGTGCCGGTCTCCATCGACATGCCGGCCTTGGGCATGATCACCGCCGTCGCCATGGGTGCGTTCGCCCTTTCTCACGCGAGCAGCTCGCGCACGGCACGCTCGATGCGTTCGGGCGTGGGTACCGCGTTCTTCTCCAGCATCCGATTGTAGGGAATGGGGACGTCGTAACCCGCGACCCGGCGGATGGGAGCGTCGAGATGGAAGAAGGCTTCGCTGTCCGCGATCACCGCGGCCACTTCGCCGCCGAAGCCTGCGGTCTTCACCGCCTCGTGGACGATAACCACCCGACCCGTCTTCGTTACGCTCTTCACGATGGCTTCCTCGTCGAGCGGGACGAGCGATCGCGGGTCGAGAACCTCGATGTCGATGCCGTCCTTCTCGAGCTGGGCTGCCACCTCGAGACACATGGAGACCATCCGTCCCCAGGAGATGATGGTGAGATCGGAACCGGGTCTCTTCACGTCCGCCTTCCCGAAGGGCACGAGGTAGTCCTCTTCCGGGACCTGCCCGGTCTTGCGGTAGAGCAGCTTCTGCTCGAGGAAGACGACCGGGTTATCATCTCGGATGGCGGTCTTGAGGAGACCCTTGGCGTCGTAAGGGGTCGAGGGCATGACCACCTTCAGGCCGGGGAAATGGCAGTAGAGAGCTTCCTGGCTCTGGCAGTGCTGGGCGGCGGCGCCGGTGCCTGAACCGGCCGGGGCCCGCACCACCATCGGAACCCGCGCCTTGCCGCCGAACATGTAGCGATTCTTGGCCGCCTGGTTTCCGAGCTGGTCGAGCGCGAGGACGAGGAAGTCGCTGAACTGGATCTCAGCGATGGGTCGAGTTCCGGTCATGGCCGCTCCGGCCGCCATGCCGACGATGGCCGCTTCCGAGATGGGCGTGTCGCGCACGCGCTCGGGCCCGAACTCCTCGATCATGCCGACCGAGACGCCGAACGCCCCTCCGTAAACACCCACGTCTTCCCCGAAGAAGAAGATGCGCTCGTCGCGGCGCATCTCCTCGCTCATGGCCTCGCGGATGGCGGCCGCATACGTGATCTCTCGACCTGCTTTCTGTGGCACCACGGTCCTCATCGGGCGGCCCCTAATCGGCGTACACATCGGTGAAGAGCTCTTTGAGCTCGGGTTCAGGGCTCGCCATCGCGAACTGCACGGCCTCCTCGATGTCGGCCTTGGCCTGGGCCTCCACGGCTTCGAGTTCCTCCTTCGAGAACAGGCCGCTCTCGAGGAGGCGCATCTTGAACCGCGGAATGGGGTCCTTCTCCTTCCAGGCGGCGATCTCCTCTTTGGTCCGGTACTTGTTCGCGTCGCTCTTTGAGTGGCCGAGCTGGCGGTAGGTCTCGGCGACGATGAGCATGGGGCCATTCTTCTTCACGTGGGCCTTGGCCTCCGTCACCGCCTCGTACACCGCGAACACGTCGTTCCCGTCGACGCGCTTGCCCTGGATTCCATAGGCCTTGGCTCGGTCGGCGAGGTTATCGACGTTGGTGGCGCGCTTCACGCTCATCGACATGCCGTACTGGTTGTTCTCGCACAGGAAGATCACGGGCAGCTTCCAGGCCGAAGCCATGTTCACCGTCTCATGGAAGGTGCCCTCGTTCATCGCCCCATCGCCGAAGAAACAGACGACGACGCGGTCCTGCTTGAGGAGCTTCACGGACAGCGCCGCCCCGGCGGCGATGGGAATGCCGCCGCCCACCACCCCGTTCGCCCCGAGATTGCCCTTGGACAGGTCGGCGATGTGCATGGATCCACCCTTACCCTTGCACGAGCCGTCTCGCCGGCCGAAGAGCTCGGCCATCATGCCCTTGAGGTCGATGCCTTTGGCGATGGTGTGACCGTGCCCGCGGTGGGTACTCGAGATGAGGTCGTCGTCGGTGAGGGCTGCGATGGCACCCACGGCCGTCGCCTCCTCGCCGACGTAAAGGTGGGTCGTCCCGTGGATCATGCCTCGCGAGAAGAAGTAGGCGACCTTCTCCTCGACCAGGCGGATGTGGAGCATCTGCAGCCACATCTTCTGCAGTTGCTCGCGGGTGAGCACGCCTACCGCGGCATCCACGACCGAGATTTCCTTCCTCATCGTGAATCGCTCCTGAAAAAAATTGCTATAAATGCAATCTTTTGCATCCCGCGAATCCTACTCTCATCGGAGTGACTGTCAAGGCGCTCGCCCTCCCCTCCGCTCGGGTGTCTCCCTTCGACGGCCTGCCCGGCTCCCCAGCGGGAAAGGGTTGCGGGGCTGTGCGTTCAGGCGGCTGGAGTCGCTTGACAGGGCCGAGGCTCGGAGCGTACCCTTGAGGAGCAGAAAACTATTGCTGGGTGAGAAAATATTTGCGAAGGTGGCCAGACTGCGGCCTCTCCCGACTCGGGAGCGGGCCCAACTGGCCTGGAGGCCCACGCCAACTAGAGGCCCGATGCACCCTCCTCGCCCTGACCTCGCACGACCCGGAGCACGTCACCATGGCCATGGTTCTCGCCAACTTCATCGACCCGAGTAGTGTCTGCCTGCAACTTAACGTGCAGAGCCGTGACGAGGCGATCTCGGTCCTCGGCCGCCGGCTCGAGGAACGGGGCCTCGTGAAGCCGACCTTCGTTGCGGCCGCGGTGGAGCGCGAGCGCACCATGCCAACCGGCCTCCCGCTCGGCGACGACATCAACGTGGCGGTGCCGCACACGGACCCTGAGCACGTCCTCCGCCCTGGGCTCGCACTCGCCACCCTGGCGCAGCCCGTCCTCTTCGGCAGCATGGACGACCCCGAGCAGATGATCCCGGTCCGCGTCGTATTCGTCATGGCCTTGAGCGAGCGCAAGGCCCAGATCGAGATGCTCCAGTCCATCGCCGAGGTCATCCAGGACCGGAAGACGTTGGACGCGCTCCTCGCTGCCCGCACCGTCCCCGAAGTCCTGACCGCACTCGGTGCTCCGAGCACAAGCTGAGGGTTCGTCGCATCGCGCACGCCCAGAGCAGGCTTTAGGGTGTAACCTGTAGCGAGTTCACACCGGAGTCGAAAGGGACTTACGCATGGCCAAGATCAAGACCATCCTCGTCGCCTGCGGTACCGCGGTAGCCACCTCCACGGTCGTCGCCCATAACATCACCGAAGAAATGGGCAAGCGCGGCCTCAAGGTCAACTGCCGGCAGTGCAAGGCGAGCGAGATCGCGGGCCTCGCCCAGTATGCTGACCTCATCGTGTCGACGACCCCCGTCCCCAAGAACCTGACCAAGCCGTGCATCGTGACCTTGGCCTTCTTGACCGGCATCGGAAAGGCCGAGGTCCTCGACAAGATCGAGAAGGCGCTCCGGGCCTAATCGATGTCGTCCGAACTCCGGGCAGAGCAGACGGCGACCTTCACCGCCGAGGGGCTCCACGCGCGCCCCGCCGCGGAGATCGTCAAGATCTCCAAGCAGTTCTCTTCGAGCATCGAGATCGTGAAGGGGGCGCGTACCGCAAGTGCCCGCTCCTCCCTCAAGCTCATGCTCCTCGGAGTCCAGATCGGCGAGTCGGTGACCATCCGAGCCCAGGGGGCGGATGCCGGGCGGGCGGTGCAGACGCTCGTCGACTTCATCGCGTCGCTGGCCAACGCGCCTGTCCCGACCGAGGCGGCTGAAGCCGCGGCGCCGGCCGCGGTGGTGCCGGGGGCCTCTCCCGAGCCCGCGCCCAAGCAGGCTCCCCTTTCGCCTCCCGCTGCGCCTGAGCCAACCACCGGGCGTCGCCTGACCGGTACTTGTGGGTCTTCCGGTTCGGCGCTGGGGCCAGTTTTCCTCGTGTACGACCCTCCCCTAGAGGTCCCGACCGAACTCATCGATCCCGCCGCCATAGAGACGGAACGTGCTCGGCTGGAGCTCGCCGTGCGCACGGTCGTAGACGAGTTCCAGGGGGTGAGGGCCCATGGCGAGGCCGGTGCCATCGTCGAGGCTCTCGTCGAGGTGGCCTCCGACGCCGATCTCAGGAAGGCCATGCTGGATCGCGTGGGGGAAAGGCAGCACCCAGTAGCCGCGGCTTTGCAAGCCGGCGAAGCGGTAGCCTCCGAGTTCGCCCGCCTCGAGGATCCCTACTTGCGTGCTCGAGCGGACGACGTGAGAGCCGTGGCCCGCCGGGTTGCGGGGATCCTCTGCGGGCAGCCAAGAATGGACCCGAGCCAGCTCGCGTCTCCTTCGATCCTGGTTGCGCCACACCTCGGCCCCTGGGACCTGGCACGCCTGCCTGCAGAGAACATCCTCGGCATCCTCACTGCTGAAGGGGGCGTCACCTCGCATGTCGCCATCATCGCGAGGTCTCTGGGCGTGCCCGCCCTCGTCGGGGTGACCCTGGATCCGAAGCAAATCGCTGCCTCACGCATCATCGCCCTCGACGCCGACCAGGGAGTCGCCATTCTGGACCCGGACCCGAGCGAGTCAGAGCTCGCGCGCCGCAAGATCGCCGAACAGGCCGAGCGTCGGCGTGAGCTCGACGCTTACCGGACCGTCGAGCCGCGCACCCGCAGTGGCCGCCCGGTGACCGTGGCGGCCAACGTGGGGTCGCTCGCCGAGATCGAGCGCGCGAAGACGCTGGGAGCCATGGGCGTGGGTCTCTTCCGCACCGAGCTCTTGTTCATGGAACGCGGAGCGGTACCGAGCGAGGACAAGCAGGCCGCGATCTACGAGGCAGCGGGGAGGGCCTTCCCGAAGCATCGGGTCGTCATCCGCACCTTGGACATCGGCGGCGACAAGATCATCCCAGGGGTGGTGGAGCAGACCGAAACAAACCCCTTCCTGGGCTGGCGCGGTATCCGCATGTGCCTCGATCGCCCGGATCTCTTCAAACCCCAGCTTCGGGCGCTGCTGCGTGCTGCGGTGTGCGGCAACCTCGACCTCATGTTCCCGATGATCTCCGACAAGAGCGAGATCCTGCGCGCGAGAGCAATCCTCGATGATTGTGCCCGCGATCTCGCAGCCGAGGGCAGGCCGGTGGGCCGTCCGCGAGTGGGCATCATGGTCGAAACCCCTGCTGCTGCACTGTGCGCAGCCGACCTCGCCCAGGTGTGCGACTTCTTCTCAATCGGGACGAACGACCTCACTCAATACGTGATGGCGGCAGACAGAATGAACCCGCGGCTCACCTATCTCTCGAGGGCCGATCACCCGGCCGTCCTCGCGATGGTCGAGATGACCTGCCGTGCGGCGCACGCGGCCGGGATCGGCGTGGCCGTCTGCGGAGAGGCCGCGAGTAACACCGCTCTCATACCCATCCTCGTCGCCATGGGAGTCGATGAACTCAGTATGAGTGCCCCCGCCATGGCAGCTGCCAAGAGAGCCGTCACCGACTGCCCATGACCGCCGATCGACCGCTCGGCGACGTTCCACTCCGGTGAGTGAGCCACTCGTGGGGCACCCGGCGGAAGGGGAAGAGCCGCGCCGTCCTCGCGGCCGAGCACTACCAGACGGCGTTCATCGGGGACGCCGCGCGTGCCGCACCAGACCCGAGAAATCGAGCAAGCTTGACCGCGTCGCGCCGATCGGTCTTCACCCGATCGCCTGCCCTCCTCGGCACGACCGAGGGCGCCACCACGATGCAGTCGATGCCAGCCGCCTTCAGCTCCCGACACAGCCCGAACCCCGTCGGCCCGGCCTCATAGCAGCACTTCACGCGACCTCGCCTTCGCAGCCGCTTCAGCAGCCTCACCGTGTCGTTGGGTAACGTCCCGGGTGACTCGGCTCACCCCGCCCGGGTCTGCACGCGCGATGGCGATGCTGTCCGCGTGGACAATCGAGACCGACAAATCGTACTGGACCTGCCTCCCACCGTGGGTCTGCATCCGTTGGTTTCACCCTCGACGGCAGAACGAACCATCATGGGTCTAGGGCACCTGGAGCGCAGCGAGTACCTGTGCGGTGCTCCTCACCCGACCCATCCGCGGGAAGATCCGCGTCACGGTGTGCTCGTGCTCGGCGGTGCTGCGCGAGGTCATGGCGTCCTCGATGAAGATCTGCTGGTAGCCGCGCTCGAAGGCATCGCGCGCGGTGCTCTCCACCCCAATAGAGGTGGCGATGCCGCACAAGAGGAGGGTGGAGATGCCGCGACGGCGCAGCTGGAGATCGAGGTCCGTCCCGTAGAACGCGCCCCATTGCTTCTTCGTGAGGAGGTGGTCTCCGGGATGCCCGGCGAGCTCCGGAACGATCTCCGACCAGTCCGGCGACCGCCTGCCGGACGAGGCGGGCGCACCGGGATCGAGGATCGGCCGTAGCATGTCTTTCCCGTCTTCGCTCGCGGCGACGCGCACGAGCACGACGAAGCCACCGCGACCCCGCATGGTGTCGGCGAGGTGCGCCGCGTTCTCGATCACCTCGCGAGACCCCCGGGGGGCCGCGTTCGCCGCCACGATTCCCTTCTGGAGATCGACCACCACGAGGGCGGTCTCAGTCGGCCGAAGCTCAAGTGTCATGGATCGCCACCATCGCGCCGGCACCCGGCGTGGTCAACGGCTTTCGCGCCGCCGAGAAGGTAACCGCGGTCAGTTCGACGCAAGGTCACGGTGCCCCCGCGGTGAGCTCCCAGCGGCCCTATGGGCCCTTCCTCAGAAGGGCAGCCTCATTCCGATACCCAGCTCGGCGTTATTGCCGATGGTCATCGCCTCGTATTGCAGGTCGACGCATTGCCAGGCGGCTCGCCAAGGTTGGGGCAAGAGGTAGGCCACCGCAGCGTGCACCGCCATCCAGCCGGCGAAGTAGCCGACCACCCCGGCCTCAGAGGGATGCGGCCCGAGGAACCGGTTCGTCTCGTAGAAGCGGCTGTCGTTCCTGAGGCTCAGGGTCTGGAACATGTCGAGGGCGAGCGCACCCTCGACCTCTGCCTCGAGCAAGGTGTCCCGCCAGGTCCAGCGGGAGAGATTGTGGCTCCTATAGGCTCTCGCAACCGTGACCGAACCCAGGATGAGATTTCCGGCGGTGATACCGACGAGCCCGAACTTGACGGTACCGGACGTCCCCGGCTCGAAGCCGAGGACCGGGTCCAGGGCCTGCGCACCACTCGTGCATGCCAGTGACGCACCGACGACCGCGATCCGCGCGAGTCTTCTCATGGCAGCATCGCAGGCACGAGCGTTTAGACTCAGGCGCCTCGGGTTCCCACGGTCCGCTTCGGTGCGAACCGCATGGGGTCACCGCGTACACGCCCGTACCGGAAAGGCCCGTCCAACGATCGTTCTCCCCGCCGAGAGGCCCCCTCGGTTGAGCTGCCGGTTCTCGTGATGATGGGACTCAAACGCGCTCGCCTGGATTGCTCAGCAAGGCAATCTGGCCTCGGTGTTCGAGCGCAACGACTCACCAGGTGTGTTGCACCATCTCCGGGTGCAGCTGCCGAGCGGTACTCTTCGCGAACCGGGCGGGCCTCGTGATCATCGGCCGGCGCGGCCCTGGCTCTTTCCGCCCCTGAGGTGAGACGTCGTTTCCTCTGGCGGGTATGTCCACCCTGCGCGGTCGCAAAAGATCATTCCAGCGGTCTCATCGAGGGACTCGGTGTCAATACGGAGTCCGCGCACACGCTTCCAATGAGCGGGCGATCCGGCGGCCGAGAAGGGCTCATGGCTTGCCGTCAGACCCCCAAGCCCCGAGCAGTTGACCCTGGGATCGTGACCGTGCTCCCTAAAGGCACGCTGAGAGCTGCAGGCCCGAGACCGCGGCCGATCAAGGGGGACACTCCTGGGCCGCGCCTCTTCCCGTATCGGCGAGGGCGATGCACTCTCAAGGTCTCGGCCGCGCGCGATGCGCCCTCCTGCCCGGGTCTACCGCGTCCCGGTCGGAGCACTGACGCGCACCCTGGTGGCCCGTGTACCCTACGTGCATGTCCCCCGATCGGTCCCGGCTCCGCTCAGCCCTGGAGCAGGTTCTGGCGGAAGGGCCAGCCGAGGGGCGGATCCCAGCCTCCACCTACCGTCTCCAGCTCAGCCCAAGCTTCGGGTTCGCGTCAGCGCAGGCCATCGTCCCATACCTGAATTCGTTGGGTGTCGACGCGCTGTACCTGTCGCCCGTACTGGCCGCACGCCCGGGGAGCACGCACTTCTACGACGTGGTGGACTTCGGTCTCGTGAGCCCGGCCCTGGGAGGCGAGGCCGGGTTCGCCGCCCTGGCCGAGACCGCCCGGGCCGACGGGATCTCCATCCTCGTCGACTTCGTTCCGAACCACATGGGGATCGGGCCGGAGAACGCCTGGTGGTGGGACCTGCTTGAGAACGGCCCCTCCTCGGTGTACGCCGACGCCTTCGACGTGGACTGGCGGCCGGTCAAGGCCGAGCTCGCGAACAAGGTGCTACTCCCGGTGCTCGGCGATCAATACGGCGCGGTGCTCGAGCGGGGTGAGCTCGAGCTCAGGCGCGAAGGTGGAGCTTTCGTCCTCCACTACGCCGGGAACTCCTTTCCCATCGGGCCGCGCTCGGTGCCCCAGGTCTTGCGCCACCGCCTGGAGACGCTCACCGGGCAGCTCGGGGTGGACGACGTACACCTCCAGGAGCTCCAGAGCATTTGTGCCTCGCTCGAGAAGCTCGGGCCGAGCGAGGTCCCGGAGCCGGTGGCCGTCGCCGAGCGCGCGCGGGAGAAGGAAGTCGCGAAGCGCCGCCTGGCCTCGCTGTGCGAGGCGAGCCCGGAAGTGCGGAAGTTCGTGGACGATAACGTCTTTTTCTTCAACGGCAGTCCGGGCTCGCCGCGCAGTTTCGACCCTCTCCACGAGCTGCTCGAGCGGCAGGCGTACCGTCTCGCCCACTGGCGCGTCGCCGGATCCGAGATCAACTACCGCCGCTTCTTCGATGTGACCGACCTGGCCGCGGTCCGCATGGAGGATCCGCGGGTCTTCCGCGCTGCCCACCGGCTCGTGCTCGACCTCGTGGCGCGCGGGCTGGTCCACGGCCTGCGCATCGACCACCCCGACGGCCTCTACGACCCGACCAGCTACTTCATGAGGCTGCAGGCAAGCGCCCTCGCCGCCCGGGCGCAGCGCCGCGCAGAGTCGGACGGCGAGCGCTTCGAGGGCGAGGCCGTCGAGGGGCTGGTGAGCGAGATCGCTTCCGCGCTCAAGGACGGAAAGCTGCCCCCCCGTCCCCTCTACGTGGTGGCCGAGAAGATCCTGGCACGCGGCGAGCGGATGCCGGAGTCCTGGGCGGTGCGCGGGACCACCGGGTATGACTTCCTGAACGAGGTCAACGGACTCTTCGTCGATCCGGCGGCCGGGCGCACGCTCGAGAGCTTGCGGCGCCGGCTCGCCGGGGCCCGCCTGGACTTCCGGGAAGAGGCCGTCGCCAACAAGCGCCTCATCATGCGATCGCTCATGGCGAGCGAGATCCAGATGCTGGCCCATCGCCTCAACCGGACCTCGGAGAGCAACCGGCGCATCCGCGACTTCACGCTCTCCGAGCTGCGGCAGGCGCTCGTCGAGTTCGTGGCGCAGTTCCCCGCCTATCGAACCTACATCACACCGCGCGGCGAGATCTCCTCCCGCGACGTCGCCTGGGTCGAGACCGCCCTCGCCCGGGCGCGCAGCGCCGCCCCGCTGCTCGACCCCTCCATCTTCGACTTCTTGCGCGACGTGGTCCTCCTCCGCTTCCCGGAGGAGCTCTCTGCGAGCGAGCAGCGCGATTGGCACGAGTTCGTTTTGAAGTTGCAGCAGGTCACCGGACCCGTCACCGCCAAGGCCGTCGAGGACACCACCTTCTACAGCCACGTGCGGCTCGCCTCGCTGAACGAGGTGGGCGGCGATCCCGGACAGTTCGGCCTCGCTCCGAGCCTCTTCCACGCAGCCAACGCCGAGCGCCTCAGCCACTGGCCCGGATCCCTGCTCGCCACCTCGACTCACGACACCAAGCGCGCCGAGGACGTCCGGACCCGCATCGACGCGCTCTCCGAGATCCCGGCTGAGTGGACCGCCCGGGTACGCGCCTGGCAAAAGCAGAACCGCCGCCTCACCCGACGCAAGGTGGGCGGTGCGGCTCCCGATCGGACCGACGAGGTGCTCTTCTACCAGACGCTCGTCGGCACCTGGCCCGACGCGGCGGGACCCGACACCCCGGGATGGGCGGCCTACGTCGCGCGCCTGCGCACCTACATGGAGAAGGCGCTGCGCGAGGCCAAGCGTCACACGAGCTGGACCCGCGTCGATGCCGACTACGAAGGGATGGTCGCCCACTTCATCGAGGGGGTCCTCGGCTCCCGCCCCTTCGTCGAGGACATGGACCGGTTCGCCGGGCGTGTAGCGGCCGCCGGGCGCCTCTCCTCCCTCTCACAGCTCGCCCTGAAGGGCGTCTCGCCCGGGGTGGCCGACGTGTACCAGGGGACCGAGTTGTGGGATCTCTCCCTCGTCGATCCCGACAACCGCCGGCCGGTGAATTTCGAAGACCGGCAGGCCCAGCTCGAGGCCCTCGACGCCCGCGCCGCCGACCCCGCCGGGCGAACGGCGCTGGCACGCGAGCTCGCTTCTCACCTCGCCGACGGACGGGGCAAGCTCTATCTGCTCGCGACGCTGCTCAGGCTGCGGCGGGCCGATCCCGGCCTCTTCCTCGAGGGCGGCTACCTGCCGCTTGTCCCGGAGGGCGATGACGCCGAACACGTGGTCGCGCTCGTCAGGACCCGGGGTCGGCAGGCGCTGCTCTGCATCGCGCCGCGCCTTCTCCTGCGCCTGATGGACCGCGGCCTCCCGCTCGCCCGCCGGGCCCGGATCCCGCTTCCACCCGCTTTACGCCGCGTGTGGGTGGACGTCCTCACCGCCGAGCGGCGCGAGGGCGCTGTCCTGGAGGTCGGTTCGTGTCTTGCAGACTTCCCGGTCGCCCTCCTCTCGAGCGCCGGCGGGGACGAATCTTAGGTCGTGCGGGCGAGGACGAGCGCGCCCGGGCGCCTGAATCGCGCGGCGGCGGCGCTGAGCACGGCCGGTTCGGGATCGAGTGCGAAGAGAGGGTCCTCGGTGGAGAAGAGCTGCCGTGGCGCGCTTCCCAGCTGGAGGGGGAGCGGGACCTCGCCCTCACCCTCGAGCTCGATGACCACGGCGAGGTCACCCCCGTCGAGAACAAGGGCCCGTTCCCCTTCGCTGCGCACGGCGAGCCCCCTCCGGCGCGGGAGGATCACCTCCCGCCTGAGCTGGAGGAGCCTTCGGTGCAGGCGGAGGACTTCGCGGTGGCCCTCCCGATCCCGCTCTCCCCACCGGAGCTGGCTCGCCCGGTAGGTGGAGAGGGCCTGTGGGTCGGGAATCCGCGCTCGGGCCGCCGGGTCGCGAAAGCCCTCGAAGGCGGCGAACTCGCGCCTGCGCCCCTCGGTGACGAGGACCCCGAGCTCGGCCGGATGGTCGGTGAAGTACAGGAAGGGGGTCGTGGCGGCCCACTCCTGCCCCATGAAGAGGAGTGGTGTCTCGGGAGCGCACAGGACGAGCGTGACCGCCGCCCGGTAGCTGGCGGGGCCGAGGAGGTGGTGGATCCGATCGCCCAGGGCGCGGTTACCGACCTGGTCGTGGTTCTGGAGAGAGACCACGAACCGCTCGGGCGGCAGGCCGGACGGATCGGTGCCGCGCGGCTTGTTCTTGCTCGGAGCCGTCTGTCCCACGTAGAAGAAACCGCGCTCGACGGTCTTCGCGAGGTCCTCGGCGCTCCCAGAGTAGTCCGCGAAGTATCCTTCGTGATCGCCGGCCAGCCGGCGGCGGATCTGATGGTGCAGATCGTCGGCCCACACCGCGTCGAGGCCGAAGCCCGGCGGGGGCGAGACGAGGCTCGCCAGGTTGCGCTCGTCCTCGGCAATGATGAGCCGCCGCGGCGCGAAGGCGTGGCCGAGCTCGGCCAGGTCGGCGAGGATGTGGTGCGGTGAGTCGTCCACGAGGGCGTGGGTGGCGTCGAGTCGAAGCCCGTCCAGGTGGTACTCGCGCAGCCAGTGGGCAGCGTTTTCGAGGAAGAAGGTGCGGACGGGCCCGCTCGACTCGCCCGAGAAGTTCACGGCCGCGCCCCAAGGCGTGTGCCGGGAGGCGTCGAAGTAGTAGGGGCTGTAGGCGCCGAGGTAGTTCCCGTCGGGGCCGAGGTGATTGTAGACGACGTCGAGGACCACCCCGAGGCCACAGGCGTGGGCTCGATCGACGAGGCTCCGCAGCGCGTCGGGCGGTCCGTAAGCGCGGGCCGGCGCGAAGAGCGCCACCCCGTCGTAGCCCCAGCTGCGGTTCCCTGGAAAATCCGCGACCGGCATGAGCTCGACGGCGGTGACCCCGAGCTCCGCCAGGGCGGGCAGCCGGCCTTCGGCGGCCGCAAACGTACCCTCTTCAGTGAAGGTCCCGACGTGGAGCTCGTAGAGGACGAGGTCCTCGAGGGCGAGGCCAGCCCAGGCCCCGTCGGACCAGGCGTAGGCCGTGGGGTCCACCACCTCGGAAGGTCCATGCACCCCCTCGGGCTGACGGCGCGAGGCCGGATCGGGAAAGGGACCCCGCCCGTCCAGGCGATACCGGTAGCGGGCCTTCGCCCCGAGCCCCGGCACGAAGACTGAGGCGTACCCTTCGCTCGACCGCTCGAGTGTGAGCGCCCTCCCCTCCTCGAGGAGGAGCTCCACCCGCTCGACCTTGGGGGCCCATACGCAGAAGTGGGTGCCATCCTTTCCAGGGAGAGCCCCGAGTGGCCTTCCTCCCGCCAAGCTGCTCACCCCTTTTCCTTCCCGATCACCGCCTCGCGCATGAGCACGACCGAGCGCGCTCCCAGCCGTTCGATCCGCTCCCCGCGCCGCGGCCCGGTTCTCTGCGGACTGTAGGTGTCGAGGAGAACCTCCCAGCGGCGACCCTCGTCGAGCGGTGGCAGGCGAAAGGCCTTCGGGCCGCGGTGGGCATTGAGGAGGAGGAGGAGGGTGTCGTCGCGCACCGGTTCGCCCTCCTCGTCGAACTCGTCGAGCCCGTTGCCGCGCAGGAGGATCCCGAGGCAGCGAGCGAAGTGCGTGTTCCAGGCCTCGTCGGTCATCTCCTGTCCTGAGGGCTCGAGCCAGACCACGTCCTTCACGTCGGCCCCGCGGATGGGCCGGCCCTGCAGGAATTTGCGGCGGTGGAGCACCGGGTGCTCGGCCCGGATGGCGATGGCCCGCCGGGTGAACTCGAGCATGGTGCGGGCGGGATCGTCGAGGGCCCACGAGATCCAGCTCGTGGCGTTGTCCTGGCAGTAGGCGTTGTTGTTTCCCCCCTGGGTGCGGCACATCTCGTCGCCTCCGAGCAGCATGGGGACGCCCTGCGAGAAGAGGAGGGTCGCGAGAAAGTTGCGCTTCTGCCGTTCGCGCAGCTCGAGGATGGCGGGATCGGTGGTCGGTCCCTCGACGCCGCAGTTCCAGCTGTCGTTGGTGTCGGTGCCGTCCCGGTTGCCTTCCTGGTTCGCCTCGTTGTGCTTGTGGTTGTAGCTCACGAGGTCGTGCAGGGTGAAGCCGTCGTGGGCGGTGACGAAGTTGATGCTGGCGTAGGGGCGCCGCCCGCTCGCCTCGTACAGGTCCGAGGATCCGGCAATGCGGGTGGCGATCTCGGAGAGGGTGCCACCGTCTCCCTTCCAGAAGCGGCGCACGCAGTCGCGGTAGCGCCCGTTCCACTCGGTCCAGCCGACCGGGAAGTTCCCGACCTGGTAGCCGCCCTCGCCCAGATCCCAGGGCTCGGCGATGAGCTTCACTTGGGACAGGATGGGATCCTGGTGGATCACGTCGAAGAAGGCGGCCAGCTTGTCGACCGCGTGCAGCTCACGCGCGAGTGCACTCGCGAGGTCGAAGCGAAACCCATCGACGTGCATCTCGAGCACCCAGTAGCGCAGCGAGTCCATGATGAGCTGGAGCACGCGCGGGCTCTTCACGTTGAGGGTATTGCCGCAGCCCGTGAAGTCCATGTAGTAGCGGCGATCGTCCATGAGCCGGTAGTAGGTGGCGTTGTCGATCCCCCGCATGGAGAGGGTCGGCCCCAGGTGATTCCCCTCGGCGGTGTGGTTGTAGACGACGTCCAGGATCACCTCGAGGCCGACGGCGTGAAGCCCGCACACCATGCGCTTGAACTCGCGGACCGATCCCTGCGGGTCGCCGCTCGCGCTGTAGTGCAGGCAGGGCGCGAAGAAGGAGAGCGTGTTGTAGCCCCAGTAGTTCGCGAGCCCGCGCTCGACGAGGTGGCGATCGTACGCCGGGTGGTGGACCGGCATGAACTCGACGGCGGTGATCCCCAGGTCGCGCAGGTGGCGCAGGATCGGTTCGGTCACCACCGCCTCGTAGGTACCGCGCAACCGCTCCGGGACGTCCGGGTGCAGCATGGTGAGCCCCCGCACGTGCGTCTCGTACACCACCGTGCGGTGCCAGGGGGTGCCCGGAGGCCGATCTTGACCCCAGGTGAATGCCGTGTCCACCACCGTCGCCAGGGGCGCGAAGGGCGCGCTGTCACGCTCGTCCGCAACGAGGTCCCCCTTGGCGTCCCCGACCCGGTAGCCGAAGAGCTCATCGCTCCAGCGCAGGGTGCGGCCGATGGCCTTGGCGTAGGGATCGAGCAGGATCTTGTTCGGGTTGAAGCGCTGTCCCTCGCTCGGGGCATAGGGCCCGTGCACCCGGTAACCGTAGAGCTGGCCCGGGCGCACGTCGGTGAAGTAACCGTGGAACACCTGGTCCGACCGTTCCCGCAGCACGAACCGCCTCGACTCCTTTGGGTCATCGGCCTTGTCGAAGAAGCAGAGCTCGACTTCCTTCGCTTGCTCGGAGAAGAGGGCGAAGTTGACGCCTCGCCCGTCCCACGTCGCGCCGAGCGGGTAAGGTGACCCGGGCCGGTAACTCCTCACGGCCTCGACCTCGCTGTACTCCGGTGGAATGGCCTCAACGCAGGGTGCATGGTGCCGCGATGATATGCACGATGGGGCCGCCTGCCGTGCGGTGGCCCGTCCGAGCCCGCTCGCGCTCTTCCCCTCATCGGGTCGAGCCGCCCCCGGTCACCCGGCCGGCATCCCAGGCCAGGTGCGAAGGCGAGGAGACGGATCCCGCATGCCTTTGCCCGGGTACGCGGTGAAGGGCACGAGCCGGCACCCTCACGCAGCGTAGAGACCTCAGCGCCGCTCCCCACCCTCCGCAGGCGAGACCCGGGGACCAAGGAGGGAACTCCCGCTCGAGGAGACCACCCGTTTCCCCGGTGGAGTCAGCGCGGCGGCGAATCCGAGGGCGCAGCGAAGATCTTCTGGAGATCCCAGGGGACTCGGGTGAAGCGCACGCCCATCCTGGCCGGTGCAAGGGCGTCCCGCCCGTTCCGTTTCACCCAGACGACGCGGCCGGAGAAGGCGACGCCAGCTCCGTTCACGAGCACGAACCCGTCGACCTCCTCGCCCCGCCGCAGCGCTCGCACCGGCTCTGTGCAAAAGCCGCCCGCGCTCACGTCGACGGTGAACGAGGACGAGGGACCGAGGACCACGCGGAAGCGGAGAGGGCGTCGGGCGCGCTCACGGTGCTCCCTTCGCGGCTCGAGGCCGGACGCGGTCGCCTCTCTTCCGCTGGCGAGCCCGCGGATCCGCGCTTCACCCTCCTCGTGTACAAACGCCGCCACCCTTCTCTCCCCCTGCGGTGAGCCCTCTCTCATGACCCGGGTAGAAAACTTACGCTCCTTGGCGTCCCCGAGACTCGTCCCTCAAATGAATGACCTCTGTGGACGTGTTCGGCAACTCTGGGTTCTCGGGTAAAGCCGCGAGGCCGCCGCTCCCCACCACGCCCCGGGTCTCTCGCTCAGGGCCGTCGGGACCCGGGCCTCAAGGAGCGCTCCCATTGGGGCGTACCATTAGGGTTTGATACCCCTTGGGGGATTGTCACATGAGGGGCTCATGTCGTCCATTTGTCATGGGTACCCCGGGGGGAGAGACGGAGGCGTCAACGAGACCACGGGCGGGAGGGAGCAATGGGACCGAACAGCAAGCACGAGCGCCAGTGGGTCCGTCAGCGCCGACGATTCAAGGTCACCTTGAAGCAAGGTCCGTCGTTCTCGGTCGACGTGTGCGCGGGCGGGTTCTGCACCGAACTCTTGAGAGTCCTGCCTCCAGGCACGTCGGTCGAGGGGACCATCCTCGTGAAGGGAGCCGAGGTGCCCTTCTCCGGACGCGTCGTCTGGGCGAGATCGGGCGAGCCTCACCTGGGTTTAAAGGGACGAATGGGGATCTTGTTCACGCACATCACGGCACCCGCGCTCCTCATCGCCCAAGGGCCTCCCGGACCAGTTTAACTGTTGGTGACCATCATCTCCCTGGCCTGGCCCGGGAAGGGTGCGGCCGCCACTCGCCGGTGCTCGCGCTTGACTTCCCGCCCCGGTCACGGTGAAGTGGCAAAAGTAAGGAGAGTTGACGAATTAGTTCGTCCCGCCCGCCCGCGGGCGCACCCCTTCGCCCGGGGAGCGCTCGCGCCCGGCTCACCCACCTCGAGGAGGCACGTCATGTCGAGCTACTTCGCCGAGGTGCCGCCGGTCCGCTACCTCGGTCCGGAGAGCACCGCTCCGCTCGCCTTCCGCTACTACGACCGGGATCGCTTGGTCCTCGGCAAGCGGATGGAGGACCACCTGCGGTTCGCGGTGTGCTACTGGCACAGCTTCTGCGGCACCGGTTCCGATCCTTTCGGCGGCGCCACCTTCGAGCGTCCCTGGAATCGTGCCTCGGACCCGATGGAAGCGGCGAGGCTCAAGGCCGAGTCGGCCTTCGATTTCATCTCGAAGCTCGGCGCCCGCTACTACACCTTCCACGACCGCGACGTGGCGCCGGAGGGGGCCTCGCCCCGGGAGAGCCAGAAGAACCTCGAGGCCATGGCGGACGTGCTCGCCGGCCAACAGCAGCGGACGGGCATCCGGCTCCTCTGGGGAACCGCCAACCTGTTCAGCCATCGGCGCTTCATGGCCGGCGCGGCCACCAATCCCGATCCCGAGGTCTTCGCCATGGCCGCCGCGCAGGTGAAGGCCGCCATCGACGTCACCCGCCGGCTGGGCGGCGAGAACTACGTCCTGTGGGGAGGCCGCGAGGGGTACGAGACCCTCCTCAACACCGACATGAAGCAGGAGTTCGAACAGCTCGGCCGCTTTCTCACCCTGGTCGTCGAGTACAAGCACAAGATCGGATTCAACGGCACCATCCTCGTCGAGCCCAAGCCGCGCGAGCCCACGAAGCACCAGTACGACTACGACGTCGCCGCGCTGTACGCCTTCCTCCAGCACTTCGGGCTCGAGAAGGAGGTCCGGGCCAACATCGAGAACAACCACGCTACCCTGGCCGGCCACACCTTCGAGCACGAGATCGAGGCCGCGCTGGCCTACGGGCTCTTCGGCTCGATCGACATGAACCGCGGCGACACCCTCCTCGGCTGGGACACCGACCAGTTCCCCAACAGTGCAGCCGACATGGTCCCCGCCCTCCTCGCCATCCTTAGGGCGGGTGGATTCACCACGGGCGGTCTCAACTTCGACGCCAAGGTGCGGCGTCAATCGCTCGACCCGGCCGACCTCTTCCACGCTCATGTGGGAGGCATGGACGTCACCGCCCGCGCGCTCCTCGCGGCGGAGCGGATCGTCGAGGAGGGCCAGCTTGCGCAGGCCGTGAAGGAACGCTACGCGGGCTGGCGAGCGCCGCTCGGGGTGGAGATCCTGTCCGGCAAGGCGAGCCTCGAGTCCCTCTCGCAGCGGGTCCTCGAACGCAACAAGGACGTCGCTCCCTTCTCCGGGCGGCAGGAGTACCTCGAAAACCTCATCAGCCGCCTCTTCTAGACCTCCCCTTTGCGGAAAGCGACGTAGGAAGGCTACCCCTCGGGGTGGATTCACCCCGAGGAGGTCAGAGGCTTCCCATCGCTCGAAAGCCCTTGCGAGCATCGCGAGTTATCGGCAGGGTCTCTTGAATCATGCGCATTCTCTCCGGCATCCAGCCTTCGGGTCTCCTCCACATCGGCAACTACTTCGGCGCCCTCCGGCAGTTCGTCGAGTTGCAAGAGGAGGGCGAGGCCCTCTACTTCATCGCCAACCTGCACGCCCTCACCTCCGTGAAGGACGGGGCTCGGGCCCGGGAGCTCACCCACGAGACCGCGGTGGCCTTCCTCGCCCTCGGACTCGATCCGAAGAAATCCATCCTCTTCCGCCAGAGCGACATCCCCGAGGTCATCGAGCTCTACTGGATCCTCGGGACGGTGGTGCCGCTCTCCAACCTCGAGCGCGCACACAGCCTGAAGGACAAGCTGGCGCGCGGGATCTCGCCCGACTTCGGCCTGTTCGCCTACCCCGTCCTCATGGCGGCCGACATCCTGCTCTACGACACCGACATCGTGCCGGTGGGCCGAGACCAGGTGCAGCACCTCGAGTTCACCCGCGACTGGGCCACCAAGTTCAACACCGCCTTCGTGCCGGGCTACGATCCGGCCGAGCCCACCCGCAAGGAGGCACCCGGGATCCTGAAGCTCCCCGAGCCCCGCCTGCGCGAGGACGCCGCCGTCGTCCCCGGCGTCGACGGGCAGAAGATGTCCAAGTCCTACGGCAACACCATCGAGCTCTTCGGATCGGACGCCGAGGTGAAGAAGCGCATCATGGGCATCAAGACCGACTCCGTCCCGGTCGAGGCGCCCAAGCCCCCCGACAGCGCCCTCCTCGCCCTCTTGCGGCTCCTCGCCCCTCCGAGCGAGCTTTCCGACATCGAGCGCTCCTGGAAGGCGGGGGGAGTCGGCTACGGCACCTACAAGAAGATGCTGCTCGACTACTTTCACAAGACCTTCGGTGAAGCGCGCCGGCGGCATGCCGAACTCGAGCGCGACCCAGGCGAGATCGAGCGCGTCCTCGCCGACGGCGCCCGGCGCGCCCGCGAACTCGCCGCCCCTGTGATGGACGCGGTTCGCAAAGCGGTGGGGCTTCGCTGACGACCGCCGGGCCGCGTCCCCCCCCCTTTTTGGGCCGGAGCTCGGCTTCGAGCCGGAGGGGCTCTGTTCGCTCAGGCGGCCGAGCGCGACGCCACTCCACACCTCGGGGTCCTCGCCGGCGGTGGCAAGATTCTCCACCCGTCCCTCCAGGAAGGTTTAGGATCGTGGACGCATGGCGTCGAGCGTCCCCGCGCTCCTCTTTCCCCCACCCGGCTGGCCGAGCGGGGGCCAAGGTGGCTCCTTCCCATGAACCTCCTCGGCAAGGTGAAGCGCGTCCGCATCTACGTGGGCGAGGATGACCGGATCGGAAATGATCCGGCGCCCCAGGCGCTCCTCGAGTTCTTGCGTCGGGAGAACGTCCACGGCGCCACCCTGCTCCGGGCCATCGGCGGCTTCGGCGGCCGCGGGGCCGTACATTCCATCCATCTCCTCGATGGGGCCGCGCGCCTGCCGGTGGTGCTCGAGTGGATCGACCTTCCCGAGGTGGTGGAGCGCGTCCTTCCGCGCCTGCGCGGGCTGTTGTCGCGCGGGCTCGTGACGGTGGACGAGACCGAGGTCGTCCACCAGGCGGGACCCTCCATGCAGGAGCTGTCCCACGGCACCACCGCGGGCGACGTCATGTCGCGCGACGTGACGCGGGTGGCGCGCGACGCACCCATCCGCCAGGTGGTCGAGGCCGTGCTCGGCAAGCTCTACCGCGCCGTCCCGGTCGTGGAAGGGGGCGCGCCCATCGGGATCATCACCAACAGCGACCTCGTCACCAAGGGGGGCCTCGGGGTGCGGCTCGACCTGCTCAAGAACCTCGGCAAGCCCGAGCTCAAGGAAATGCTGGAAGCGCTTTCCCGATCGAACAAGGTCGCCTCCGACGTCATGACGCCCTCCCCCGCCACCGTGCACGTCGACACGCCCTTGCCCGACGTGGCGAGCGTCATGAGCCGCAGACACCTGAAGCGCCTCCCGGTCATCGACGACCAGGGCGCCATCGTGGGCATGGTGAGCCGCCTCGACCTGCTTCGCACCGCCTCCGGCGGAGTGGCCGGCCGGGCTCCGGCCCCCCATGACATGGGGTTCGCCGGGGACACGCACATCTCGAAGGTCATGCGGCGTGACGTGCCGCTCGTGCACCCGGACACCCCGCTCCCCGAGGTCCTGCAGGCGGTGGTGGCCACCCGGCTCAACCGTGCCCTCGTGGTGGACGGCGACCGCCGCGTCATCGGAATCGTGACCGACGCCGAGCTGCTCGACCGCATCACCCCCTCGCTTCGTCCGGGCGCTCTGCGCTCGCTCATGAACCGGCTGCCCTTCGCCCAGCCCACTCCCGAGACGGCCGCCCAGCGCGCCGAGGCGCGCACGGCGGCCGAGCTCATGTCCCGGCACGTCGCGGTCGCCCCAGGGGACACCCTCCTCAGCGACGCCATCGCCCTCGTCGTGAAGGGCAACCACAAGGTCCTCGCCGTCACCGACGCGGAGGGCCGGCTGGCCGGCATCGTCGACCGCGCCGACCTGCTGCACGGTCTCTTCCCAACCGACGAGCCGTGAGGTCAGGGGTACTCGCTTCGCCGCGCGGCGAGGCCGGGAAGGCTCGGCGCTCCGCGTCGGAGGATGCGCACCGCCAGGTAGACCACGATGGCGAGGTTGAGGACCGCGAGCAAGACGCGCCCGAAGCGGTGGTGACGGACGATGGCCGCCACCTCGAGCGGGAGCGGAAGTGCAGTGGCGACCACGACCAGCCAGGCGCCCCATCGGTAGCCGCGCCACAGGCTGTAACCCTCGAACGCCGACACGGCTCCGTCGAGGAGGAGTCCCAGCTCCACGAAGTGAAGCCCTCGCTCGCTCAGTAGCCCGCTGATCACCCGGCCGAGTTCGAGGCTCCAACGGCTCGCCAGGTTCCGCCGGAGCTCGATGCCGAGCGTGCGCAGGCTCTCGATCTCTCCCGTGCCGGCAAGGAAGACGAGGCCGAAGGCGAGGAGCACCTCGGCCACGGCCTTCACGACCTTGTATGCGACGATGAGTCTCTCGCCGAGATCGCGGCGCGCCTTGTTCATCGGGTTTCCCAAGAGAGGCTCCGAGACTCCCGTCCTTCCGCCCTCGGAGCCCGGCCCGACCCTCGGGCCGCTACGGCCTCGGGGGACGAGCTTCGACCAAGCGACCGTGGCGGCAGGACGAATCTCGGCAGCATCTCTTCCATAGGAAGCCTTAGGCGCCGGGAGCGAAGGGCACAGCATCCGGTCGAGGCGGCCCAACTGGAGCCATCCACTCACCGTCGGCCCGGCTCACTCGCTGCGCCAGGGTTCCGAGGAGCGGAGCGCGGCCACGATGGCTCGGGTGGAGGGGGACCTATTGAGCGTGTAAAAATGCACCCCCGGAGCCCCGCGCCGGAGGAGCTCCGCGCACTGCAGGGTGGCATAGGCGACCCCGAGCTGCAGGGCGCCCTCCGGATCGGTCCGTCGAACCGCCATGGCCGCCTGGAGAGCCGGGGGAATGCGCGTGCCGCAGGTGGCCGTGAACCGCTCGGCCTGATCCACGCTCGTGAACGGCATGATGCCGGGCAGGATGGGGACCGCGATCCCGGCGGCCCGGGCCCGTTCGGTGAAGCGGAAGTAGTACTCGTTATGGAAGAAGAGCTGGGTGATGAGGAAGTCGACCCCGGCGTCCACCTTGGCCTTCAAGTGAGCGAGGTCCTTCGCGAGGTCGCGCGTCTCCAGGTGTCCTTCCGGGTAGGCCGCGGCTCCCACGCAGAAGCGCCATCGCGGCTCGCTGCGGATGAAGGTGACGAGCTCGCTCGCGTAGCGGAAACCCTCGGGGTGGGGCTGGAAGGTGGTCTCGCCTCGGGGTGGGTCACCCCGCAAGGCGAGGACGTTCTGGATACCTGCCGCCGCCACCTCGTCCAAGACAGCCCTCACCTCGGCGCGGGAAGCGCCGGCGCAGGTGACGTGGGCCATCGCCTCCACCTCGGTCTCGCGCTTCAGCCGGGTCACGACCTCGAGCGTGCGCTGGCGGGTGGAGCCGCCTGCCCCGTACGTGACCGACACGAAGGCGGGGGCGAGCGGCTGCAGGGCCTGGAAGGTGGCGAGGAGCTTCTCGACGCCCTCGTCCGTCTTGGGCGGAAAGAACTCGAACGAGAAGATCGGCTCGCCCCGCTCGCGTGCAAACCTCAGGAGATCGGTGACCTTCACGCTCGGCAGGTTAACATGCCTTCCCGGTGAGCTCTCCAAAACCACCCCAGCCCAAGCGCTACATCACGCCCGAGGGTTACCGCCGGATCGTGGCCGAGCACGAGCACATCTGGAGCGAGCAGAGGCCCAAGATCGTGGCCGAGGTCGAGGCCGCCGCTGCCCTGGGCGACCGCTCCGAGAACGCCGAGTACATCTACGGCAAGCGCAAGCTGCGCGAGCTCGACCGCCGCCTGCGCTTCCTCTCGCAGCGCCTCGACGAGCTCACGGTGGTCGAACCCTTGCCCCACCCTTCGGGGCGTGCCTACTTCGGGGCCTGGGTGGTGGTCGAGGACGAAGCAGGGCGGGGGAGCACCTACCGGCTCGTCGGCCCGGACGAGGCCGACGCCGCGTCGGGCCTCATCAGCGTCGACGCGCCGCTGGGGCGAGCCCTTCTCGGCAAGGCCGAGGGCGATCTTGTCCGCGTGGAACGCCCCGCCGGCGAGATCGCCCTCACCGTGGTCGAGGTGCGCTGGCAGGCGCCTCGCCCCTCGTGACGAGGGAAGAGGGGGATCTCTAAGTTGTGCGTCCCGATTTCGCGGTGGCGAGCGCCGAAAGTCGCGTCCACAAGGCCTCGGTGCCGGTGCCCTCCACTGCCGAGAACGGAACGACCGACGTGCTCGCAAGGCCGAGCCCGCCCGCCACCGTCCCCACCGCGCCCGGGCGATGGCTCTTGCCGATCTTGTCGATCTTCGTGGCCGCCACGAGGACGGTTCGCTCGTGGGCGCGCAGGAAGGCGAGCGCCTGACGGTCCGTCTCGGCAGGAGGATGACGCGCGTCGATGATGAGCACCACGGCCACGAGGTCGTCGCGTTCGCGCAGGTACTCCTCGATCATGGAGCCCCACGCCTCGCGCTCGGCCAAAGGCCCGCGGGCGAAGCCGTAGCCGGGTAGGTCGCAGAAGCGCAGCGGGCGGGGGCGGCTCGCCTTCGAGTCCTGCCGGACTAGCCGGAAGAACTGGAGGGCGCGGGTCCTTCCCGGGGTAGAGGAGACGCGAGCGAGGCCGTCGCGCCGCGCGAGGGCGTTCAACATGGAAGACTTGCCGACGTTGCTTCGCCCCACGAAGGCGATCTCGGGAAGCGGCTCGGCGGGCCACTCGGCCCGCGCGGTGGCGGTCTTCAGGAACTCTGCCGAGACGACCTTGACCACGCTGCCGCCTCCCCGCTTGCCGTGGTGCTCGAACGCGCTTCGCCTAACGGTGCGCTGCGCGGTCCCCCGAGTGCTCGATGAGAGGCATCTTGGTCGCGTAGCTGAACTTGGAGAGGCTCGGCGCGGCATCGGTGTGGCACGCGTTGCAGCTCTTTTCGGTGGGATCGACGAGGCCGACCGCCCGCGAAAGCTCCCGGTCGCGCATGACGTAGGCCTGGGCGTAGATGCGCCCTCCGCCGTGGCAGTTCTCGCAACTCACCCCGCTCACCCCCTTGTCGAGGTCGGGGGCGTGGCAGGAGGCACAGTGTGGGTCCCGCTGCTGCGCCGGGGTGAGGCTGTCCTGGGCCCGGGCATGTGGGCCTTCCTTCCACACCTCGTAGGCGAGCGGGTGACAGGCCTTGCAGGTCTCGGCCCCGACGAAATCGGCGGCGAGCGAGGCGGCGGGCCACAGCGCGACGAGCATGAGCTGCCGGAGGTTCACCGGCGCGGAGTATAATGCGGCATGCGCTTAAGTCACGTGGCGTTGCGCGTCGCGTTCGCGGTGGCGGCGGTCCTCGGCCCGGCCTCGGCCCTCGCGCGGAGCTGGCAAGGTGTCACTCCAGGTACGAGCCAGGAGGGCGAGGTCACCTCGAAGTTCGGCCAGCCGAGTACCCAGGGCAAGCTCTCGGGGCGGTCCGCCCTCGTCTACCGTGGCGACCAGGCCATCGCGGGCACGCGGCAGGCGCAGTTCTTCGTCCAGGACGGGGTGGTGGTGGAGGTGGTGGTCTTTCCGGCGAGTCCGCTCGACCGCGAGACGGTGGAGGGCACCTACGGCCATCCGACTCACAAGGCTTTCACCGACGACTTCAGGACGGTCTGGCGCTACAAGAGCGGGGTGAGCGTCTACTTCGGCAAGGACGGCACCGTCGACGCCATCAGCTTCAGGGCGCCCGACAATCCACGGGAGAAGGAGCCTCCTCCGGCGCCGGGCAAGGGTCCACCTTCCGAACAGGAGGACTCCGACGCCCGCGGAAAGCCGTGAGGCTCCGTGCGCCTCATCGGACTCACGGGCGGTATCGCCACCGGCAAGAGCTCCTTCGCACGAGCCCTCCGGGGGCTCGGAGCCCAGGTCCTCGACGCCGATCAGCTCGCCCGCGCCGCGGTCGAGAAAGGCACCCGGACGCTCGCCGCCGTGGCTGCGGCCTTTGGCGAGGAAGTTCTCACCGAAGAGGGTGAGCTCGACCGCGCCCGCATGGCGGCCCGCGTCTTCTCCGATCCGTCCGCGCGCGCGAGGCTCGAATCGCTCGTCCACCCGGCGGTGCGGGCCCTCTTCCGGGCCGAGCTGGCGCGGCTCGAGGGCGAGGGACACCAGGTGGTTTTTTACGACGTCCCCCTCCTCTTCGAGGCAGGCCTCACGGGCGAGGTCGACCTCGTGGTGGTGGTGTGGGCTCCTCGCGAGGTCGAGCTCGCCCGGCTGCGAAGCCGCGATGGACTCGACCGGGTTGCCGCCGAAGCGCGCCTGTCCGCCCAGAAGCCCATCGACGAGAAGGCGGCCCTGGCCGACGTCGTGGTGGCGAACGACGGCGACCTCGCCGCCCTCGCCGCCAAGGCGAAGAGGCTGTTCGAGGACGTCACGCGAGGACTCGCGCGCAGGCTTCCCAACGCCTCGCCGGCGCGCTATTGACGCCGCATGGCGGACAGCGGCCGGGTGGTACTCGTCACGGGCGCCTCGGGATTCATCGGGCGTCGCCTGGTGAGGCGGCTCGCCACGAAGCTCGACCCGGCGCGAGACCGGCTCGTGCTCCTCGCCCGCGCCCCGCGCCTGCAGGCCGAGCGGGGCGAGCTCGCCGCGCTCGGCGTGAAGGGCGAGGCGCTCGAGGGCGACGTCGCCCGCATGCACCTCGGGCTCTCCGGCGCCGAGTACAAGGGCCTCGCCGCCGAGGTCTCCGAGATCTGGCACCTCGCCGGTCTCTACGACCTCGCCGCCGGGAGCGCGGCCCTGCGGGCGGTGAACCTCGAAGGAACGCGCGGGGTGCTCGAGCTCGCGCGGGCCGCGCCCCGCTTGCAGCGCCTTCACCACTTCTCCACCGCTTACGTGTCGGGCGATCGGGAGGGCGTCATCCTCGAGGACGAGCTCGACGTCGGCCAGTCATTCCACGGTCCGTACGAGCGATTCAAGTTCGAGGCAGAACGGCTGGTGCGGGGGGCCATGCAGGACCTCCCCATCACGGTCTACCGTCCGAGCATCGTGATCGGCGATTCGCGCACCGGGGAGGTGGATCGCCTGGAGGGACCCTACTATCTCGCCCTCTTGCTGCTCGCCTCGCCACTCGGCGTGCGACTTCCCTTGCCCGGGAGCGGCGTCGCCCCACTCAACGTGGTCCCGGTCGACTTCGTGGTGGAGGCGGCCCTCGCCATCGGCAACCGGCCCGAGGGCGAGGGCAAGACCGTCCACCTCGTCGATCCGGCGCCCCTCTCGGCGCGCCGGGTCTACGAGCTCATCGCAGCCCGGACCGGGAGGACCCTGCCGCAGCTGCCCCTGCCGCGCCGGCTGGTCGAGGTCCTGCTGGGGCTCCCCGTGCTCGAGCGGCTGGTGGGACCCCAGCGGAGTGCCATCCGGCTCGTGAACCACCTCGCGGTCTACAACTGTCAGAACCAGCTCGCCCTGCTCTACGGGACCTCCATCCGCTGCCCACCCATCACGAGCTACCTCGACCGCCTCATCGAGTTCGTGCGCAGCCACCTCACCGCGCCAGCGCTCGGCATCACCGCCGAGGTGGAGGACCCGCTCGACGCCTCGCCGCCGGAGGAGCCATGAAGAGCCTGACGGACTTCCGGGTGGGAGACACCTTCGTCGAGGTCCGCGTCTGCGACCGCTACCGCCCCGTCTACTACGCGGCGGTCTCGGGCGACTTCAACCCCATCCACATCGACGCCGAGGCGGCCCGCCGCGCCGGCCACGACGGGGCCATCCTGCACGGCTTGTGCACGTTCTCCTGGTTCGCCGAGGCCTGTGTCCGCTACTTCGACGGTGCGGGCCGCCTCGCGAAGCTCGAAGCGCGCTTCGCCCGGCCGGTGGCGGTGGGGGACACCCTCCGCTTCGAGGGCCGCTGCGAGCGGGTGGAGGCGGGCCGGGTCCGGGTGGCGGTGACGGTTTCGAACCAGCGGGGTGAGGAGGTACTCCTCAAGGCCGCCGCCGAGGCGGTGGTCGAAGGAGGCCGGCCATGATCGAGGCCCGCCACCTGGGACGGTCCTACGGGCCCTTCCGCTATGCAGTCGGGGAGGAGGAGATCCACGACTTCGCCGCGGTCCTCGCCGGCCGCGCTCCCGGGCGCGCCTTCTTCCACGAGCCCGGACCGGGCGAGGCCGGTCCGGGCGCGCCGTCGAGGCCCTTGGCGACACCCCCCACCTACTGCGTGCGCTTTGCCATCGAGCCGTTCGCCCGCGCCTGCCGCGACCCCGAGCTCGGCCTCGATCTCGCCCGCCTGCTCCACGGCGAGCAGATCCTGGAGCTCCTCGAGGAGGTCGCCCCGGGCGACGTCTTCACGACCCGCGGAGAACTCACCCGCGTTTGGGAGAAGGCGGGTATGGACTTCTTCACGGTGAGGACGACCTCGGTGAACCAGCACGGTCGGCTGGCGGTGGTGGGCACCTTCACCGCGGTCGTCCTCCCCAAGAGGTAGAGCGTCTCGTCACGCGGCGCCGACCGGGCGAGACGGCCGTCAGGACGTGATGACACCTTCCTGCAGCAGGGTGGCGAGGATGCGGGCGGTGTCGAGCCGTGGGAGTCCCGAGAGGGCGAACAGGTCCTCGTAGCGCACCGAGCCGTCGATCTGGGCGAGGAGGAAGCCCGCCCGGTGATCGAGGTTCAGCCACATCACCTCCTCCGGCTTGATGGCGAGCCGTGGGAAGGCATCGATGGGGCCGAGCTTCGACTCGTACATGGCGATGAGGGTCGCCTCGTTCTGCTGCAGGTAGCGCCGGGCCTCGGCGTGAGAGGGATCCCGCTTCAGGATCTTCTCGATCATCTCGAGGGACCCCGAGAAGTCGCCGAGGGCGAAGAGTTCGCGCGCCCCCTCGAGCCAGACCTCCACCTCGCTGCGCGTCTTCGCGGTCCCCGCGGCGTCCGGGGTCTCGGCCGCCTCGGGAACGAGCGGCCGCAGGTCCGACTGCTCGGCCACGCTCGCCAGGTCGAGCCCGCCGCTCTCGTCGAGCACCACCGCCGGCGCGGCCACCGGCCCCTGATCCCAGGGCGAGGGCACGTAGTCGCTCAGGGTCGTATGCTCGCCCTGCACCGGCCCGGGCGCGGCACCGTCTCGCAGCACCTGTCGCGGCGAACCCTCGGCCGTGAAGAACGACTTGGGCGTGGGCGGCAGGGTGATGGGCGATCGCAGCCACGGGGGGGTGGGCGGCTCAGGCAGCGGGACGGCTCCCGGGGACGAGGCGGCCTGCACCGCCGGGGGAGTCAGCCCCGCTGGAGCTGGCAGGGGGACCGGGGCCGACCCGCCCGCGCTAGCCGCGTTCTGGACGAGCTTGCCGACGAGGAGCTCGAGGTAGGAGAGCGCGCGGGCGTTGCCCGGGTCGATGGCGAGCACGTCGCGCCAGCAGCGCTCGGCCTCGCCGAGCTGTCCCCGGGTGTAGGCTCGGATGCCCTGCTCCATGAGCTCGGAGGCGCTCACCGTCCCCCCTCGCTCGTGGTGCCGCCGGCGAGTCCCTTGAAGAGCTGAAGCGTGCGGTCGAGCTGCTCCTCGAGGTCGGCGAGCTTCGCCGCGTCGCGGGCGGAGATGGCCTCTCGCGCCCGCTTCACCACCGCCTCGGCCTTGTGCACGGCGTCGCGGCCGAAGCGGCTGCGGGCCAGGGCCGCCGTCACCGCCGGCACGAGGCCCTCGATCTCCCCGATCACCCGCTCGCTCGCCTCGCGCCGACGCTCGAACTCGCTCGCCGCCTGCCGGCGCTCGAGGAGCTCGTCCACGTTCTCGTCGAGGATGCGCTTCAGCTCGTCGGCGGTGAGGCCGGAGGTGGCGGTCACGGTGATGGACTGGCGCTGGCCGGTGACGAGGTCCTTGGCCGAAACGGCCACGATGCCGTCGGCGCTGATCTCGAAGATGACCTCGATCTCGACCTCGCCCCGCTTGGCCGGCCGGATCCCGGCCAGCACGAACTCGCCGAGGAGCTCGTTCTCGGTGGCCTTCTCGCTCGCCCCCTGCAAGACGGCGATGCGGACCGCGGTCTGGCTGTCTTGCGAGGTGGTGAACAGGTGCATCGCGCTCGTGGGGACGGTGGTGTTCTTCGGGATGATGGTCTGGAAGTAGCCCCCCACCACCAGGATGCCCAGGTTCTGCGGGGTCACGTCGAGCAGGAGGACCTCGGTCGAGCCCTTCTGCGGGTGGGCCAGGGCGTGGGCCTGGATGGCGGCGCCGAGCGCGACCACCTCCTCCGGATGGACGCTGCGCGAGGGCTCCTTGCCGAAGAGCTTGCGCACCGTCTGCTGCACGCGGGGCATGCGACTCTGGCCGCCCACCAGGATGACGTCGTCGATCTGGCCGGGGCGCACCCCCACGTCACGCAGGGTGCGCTCGGCCACCTGGCCGCAGCGATCGACGAGGTCGCGGGTGAGGTCCTCCAGCTGATCGCGGGTGACCTGGCGCTCGAGGTGCAGTGCGGGCTTGCCGTCGCCACCGCCCACCAGGAAGGGGAGATGCACACTCGAGGTGAGCGCGTTGGAGAGCTCGCACTTCGCCTTCTCCGAGGCGTCCTTGAGCCGCTGCAGCGCCATCTTGTCCTGGCGGAGATCGAGGCCGCCGTTTTCCTTGGCGAAGCTGAAGGTGAGCCAGTCCATGAGGCGGCGGTCGAAGTCCTCGCCGCCGAGGTAGGTGTCCCCGCCCACGCCCACCACGTCGTAGACGCTCTTGCCGATGTCGAGCACCGAGACGTCGAAGGTGCCGCCCCCGAGGTCGAACACCACCACCTTCTTCTCCACGCTCTTGCCGAAGCCGTAGGCGAGCGCGGCGCTGGTGGGCTCGTTGATGATGCGCATGACCTCGAGCCCAGCGATGCGTCCGGCGTCCTTCGTGGCCTGCCGCTGCCCGTCGTTGAAGTAGGCGGGTACCGTCACCACCGCCCGCGTCACACGCCGCCCGCCGAAGAAGGCCTCGGCGTCCGCCTTGAGCTCGGCGAGCACGAGGGCGGAGAGCTCCGGCACCGACCAGAGCTTGTCGCCGAGGTGGATGCGGACGTCGTTGCCCTCCGGACCGGCGCTGAGCTCGTAGGGCAAGACCTTGCGTGCGTCCTCCACCTCCCTCGAACCCCAGCGGCGCCCGATGAGGCGCTTGGCCGCGTAGACGGTGCCCTCGGCGTTGGTGATGGCCTGGCGCTTGGCGATCTGGCCCACCAGGCGCCGGCCGTTCTTGGCGAGGGCCACGACGGAGGGAGTGAGCAGCTGGCCGCTCCGGTTCGGGATGACCCGCGGCACCCCGTCGACGACCGTCGCCACTACCGAGTTGGTGGTCCCGAGATCGATCCCGATCACCGGCTCCTGGTCGTCGCTCATCCGAGAAAGCTCCAGCGTAGCTTCTTCAAGACCGCCTTGGCCATCTCGAGGGCCGGGTCGAGCTCGAGGGCCCGCTCGAGCGTGCGGCGGGCCTCCTTGGCATCGCCCTGCGCGGCCAGGGCCGCCCCGAGGGCCTCGAGCGCCCGCGCCTCGCGCGGCGCCGTGCGCACCGCCTGTTCGGCGAAGCCCCTCGCCGAATCCACATCCCCTTGGGCGAGCGCCACCCGGGAGGCCGCGGTGGCGTAGCGCGGGTTCGCGGGATCGAGTTCCGCCGCCTGGCGCAGCGTGGCGAGGGCCGAGGCGCTCGCCCCGACGAGTTCGGCCGAGAGCCCCTGCTCGTAGAGGTCGCGCGCCCGCTCGCGGCCGGCGCGCTTCTTCGCCTCCTCCGCCAAGGCCCGAGCCTCGGCGTGGCGCGGGTCTAGCCCGAGCACGGTGAGAAAGTCGTTCAGGGCCTGAGAGAACTTGCCCTCCTCGAGCGACTTCTGGCCGCGTTTCAAAAGGTCCTGGACGCGCGCGGCCCGCCCGACGATGGGGTTCGCCCGCGCGAGGCGCGCCCTTCGCTCCTGCGCCCGGACCTCGTCCTGCAGCTTTCGCATCTCGATGCGCGTGAACTCCTCGGGCGGCGCGGTGGCCCTGGCATAGGCCGCACGTTTCCCCTCGTCCGCCAGGACGTCGCAGGCCTCGGTGAGCGCCCGGAAGACCTTCTCGAGGCGGCCGAGGTAGGAACCGAGCCGCCGTCCGCCGTAGCGATCCGGGTGAAACACCTTCACCCTGGCGAGGTAGGCGGCACGGGCGGCCTCCGGCCGTGCATTCCAGGGAATCCCCAAGAGCTGCCAGTGGTCGAGCTTGCCGAGTTGGCCGTGCAGGAAGAGGATCTCCTTCTTCAGGTCGACCGGTAGATCCACCTCCTCCGCCAGGTCGGCAGGGCTGAAGACGAAGTCGGCGTAAGTCTTTCCCGGCACGGTCCCCGGCCCCTCTAGGCCCACAGCGGGGTTTCCCGAGATTACGCGGGAGGCGGAGCCGAGGTCAACGCGCTCGCTCCCGCCCGTTCGCGTCTAAGCGCTCAGACCCACGTTCCTTTCGACCCGAACCATCGCCCGAGCCGACTCGCTCGGCGACGCCGACCCACCCGACCGGGGAGGCGGGGCTGAAATGAGGCCGGGTGTGAGGTGACCCTGCCCTGTCACGCGAGCAAAAACTCGAGCAGGGCCTTCTGCGCGTGGAGCCGGTTCTCCGCCTCGTCGAAGACGGCCGACTGCGCCCCCTCGATGACCTCGTCGGCGATCTCCTCGCCCCGGTGGGCCGGCAGGCAGTGGAGCACGATGGCCTTGGGGTCGGCGAGTAGGAGGAGGTCCTTGTCGAGGATGAACCCCGCAAACTTGCGCCGCCGCTCGGCCGCCTCCGCCTCCTGTCCCATGCTGGCCCACACGTCGGTGTTGAGCACGTGAGCACCCTGCGCAGCCTCGCGCGGGGTGCGGAAAAGCCTTGCCCGGGAGCCCGCCTTGGCGAGCAGGGCGCGATCGGGGTCGTAGCCTTCGGGGCAGGCGAGGCGAAGGCTGAAGCCGAGCACCGCGCAGGCCTCGAGCCAGGAGTTGGCCATGTTGTTCCCGTCGCCCACCCAGGCCACCTCGAGGTCGGGCCGGAGGAGGGCGTCGCCGCCGACCCGCTCGGTGACGGTCTGGAGGTCGGCGAGCAGCTGGCAGGGATGGGAGGAGTCGGTGAGGGCGTTCACCACCGGCACGTCCGCATAGGACGCCATCTCCTCGATCTTGCTGTGTTGGAAGGTGCGGACCACGATGGCGTCGAGGTAGCGCGAGAGCACGCGCGCGGTGTCCTTCACGGGTTCCCCGCGGCCGAGCTGCGTCTCGGAGGGCGAGAGCACGAGGGAGTTCCCGCCGAGCTGGTAGACGCCGACCTGGAAGGAAACCCGGGTGCGGGTGGAAGCCTTCTCGAACACGATCCCGACCGTGAGGTGGTGCAGCGGCCGCGGGCCGCCCTTGCCGAGGAGTTTCCACTCGGCGGCGCGCTCGATGAGGCCGAGCAGTTCTTCGCGTGCGAGATCGGTGACGCGCAGGAAGTCGCGCTTGTCTTTGTTTTGCAGGGGCATGGGTCAGGACTGGGCCGGGGCGGCGGTCAGGGCCTCCCCGAAGCGCGAAAGGGCCTCGTCGGCTTCAAGCTCGCTGAGGATGAGGGGCGGGGCCAGGCGGATGACGTCCTCGCCGATGGGGTTCACGAGCAGGCCACGCTCGCGGCATGCGCGACCGACCTCCCCCGCCGAGACTCCTCGCAAGACGACCCCGAGGAGCATGCCGCGCCCGCGCACCTCCTTCACCCTGGATCCGAGCGCCCTGAGGCCCTCTACAAGGTGGGCACTCACTTCCTGCGAGCGTTCCATGAGACCACGGTCGAGCTCGCGCAGGACCGCGAGCGCCACTGCGCAGGCGAGGGGGTTTCCACCGAAGGTGTTGCCGTGGCTGCCGGCGGTGAGGTGCGTCCCCACCTCCTCGCTCGCCAAGAGCGCCCCGATGGGGAAACCACCGCCCAGCGCCTTGGCGGAGGAGAGGAGGTCCGGCCTCACCCCTTCCCACTCGTGGGCCCAGAAGCGCCCGGTGCGGCCGATGCCGGTCTGCACCTCGTCGAGGCAGAAGAGGGCGCCTGCCCGGTCGCACAGCGCGCGGGACCGGCGCAAGAAGCCCTCGGGCGGAGGGACGACGCCGGCTTCGCCCAGCATGGGCTCGACGATGAAGGCCGCGCTCTTCGGGCCGAGGGCGGCCTCGAGCGCCGCCTCGTCGCCGTAGGGCACGTGGCGCACGCCCGGGACCAGGGGCTCGAAGCCATGCTGGTACTTCTCCTGCCCTCCCACCGTCACCGTGAAGAGCGTGCGGCCGTGGAAGGAATCCTTGCAGGCGACGATCTCGTGCCGCTCGGGATGACCGCGGTCGGCGTGGTACTTGCGAGCGAGCTTCAGCATCGCCTCGTTCGCCTCGGCTCCGCTGTTGCAGAAGAAGGCACGCCCGGCGAAGGGCGTCTTCTTGAGCAGGGCCTCGGCGAGCTCCACCTGGCGAGCGATGTAGAAGTGGTTCGATACGTGCCAGAGGATCCGCGCCTGCTCCTCGAGTGCCTTCACGAGCGCTGGATGGCAGTGGCCGAGGACGTCGACGGCGACCCCGCCCAGAAAGTCGATGTACGCGTGGCCGTCCGCGTCCCAGACCCGCACCCCTTCGCCGCGCACGAGGGCGACGGGCTGCGGGCGGTAGTTCGGGGTGAGGACTCTCTGCGCTCGCTCCTGAAAGGCCTGATTCCGCGTCATTCACGCGCTTATAGCACCGCCCCCGGCCGTCCGCGAGGGCGTTCGAGGAGCGAGCCGCGGCACGGCGCTCACAAGATGTAGCGAGACAGGTCCTCGTCGGCGAGCACGCCCGCGAGCCGCTCGCGGACGTAGGCGGGATCGACGAGGAGGCGGTGGCCTCGCTTGTCGGCGGCCTCGAAGCTCACCTCGTCGAGCAGGCGCTCCATGACGGTGTGGAGGCGCCGCGCCCCGATGTTCTCCATCCGGTCGTTCACGTCGGCCGCCACCCGCGCGATCTCCTCGATGGCCTCCTCGGTGAAGGCGAGTTCGACGCCCTCGGTGGCGAGCAGGGCCACGTACTGCTTCACGAGCGAGTTCTTCGGCTCGCGCAGGATGCGGGAGAGGTCCTCGCGCCGCAGCGGCTCGAGCTCGACGCGGATGGGGAAGCGCCCCTGCAGCTCGGGGATGAGATCCGAGATCTTGGAGACGTGGAAAGCCCCGGCCGCGATGAAGAGCACGTGGTCGGTCTTGACCATGCCGTACTTCGTGTTGACGTTCGAGCCTTCCACGATGGGGAGCAGGTCGCGCTGCACCCCGCCGCGCGAGACGTCCGGGCCGTGGCCTCCGTCGCGCCCGGCGATCTTGTCGATCTCGTCGATGAAGATGATCCCGGCGTTCTGGGCCCGGTCGAGCGCCTCGCGGGTGACCCGCTCCATGTCCACCAGGCGGGAGGCCTCGTCCTCGGTGAGGAGGACGAGCGCCTCCTTCACCTTGAGCCGGCGCTTGCGCTTCTTCGGGCCGCCACCCAGCATCGAGACGATGGGGTTGTTCCCGATCTGGTTCATCACCTCGTTCAGGCCCTGGGCCATGTCCTCCATGCCCGGGGCGAGGACCGGCATGAAGGAGAGTCCCTTCTCCGCCACCTCCACCTCGACCGTCTCGTCGTCGAGGGTTCCCGCCTTGAGCTGTGAGCGGGCCCGTTCCCGCCCGGCCGTCCCGCCCGGCCGGTCGGGCTCGGCCTCTCCGCGCGCCCGCTGCACGGCGTTGCGGAAGCCGAGTCCAAAGGCCCCCCCGCCGAATCCGAGCGCGTCGAGAACCTTGTCCTCGGCCGCCTCCCTCGCCCGGTCGCGCAGCTTCTCCATCTCCTCTTCCTTCACCATCTTGACCGCCGCCTCGACGAGGTCGCGTACCATCGAGTCCACGTCCCGGCCGACGTAGCCCACCTCGGTGAACTTGCTCGCCTCCACCTTGACGAAGGGAGCCCCCGCCAGCCGCGCCAGGCGCCGGGCGATCTCGGTCTTGCCCACCCCGGTGGGGCCGATCATGACGATGTTCTTGGGCAGGATCTCGTCCTTCAGGTCACCCTCGACGTGCTGGCGCCGCCAGCGGTTGCGCAGCGCGATGGCGACGGCGCGCTTCGCCTGCTCCTGGCCGACGATGTAGCGGTCGAGTTCGGAGACGATCTCCTTCGGTGTCAGGTCGTGCGTCACAGCTCCTCGATGGAAAGGTGGTCGTTCGTGTAGATGCAGATCTCGGCGGCGAGCTTCATCGCCTCCTCGGCCACCTCCCGGGCCGACAGCTTGGAGTGGGCGAGCAGCGCCCGTGCCGCGGCGAGCGCGTAGGGGCCGCCCGAGCCCACCGCCGCCACCCCGCCCCCCGGCACGGCGTCCGGCTCGATCACGTCCCCCGATCCCGACAGGAGGAAGGTGTGCTCACGGTCGGCGACGAGGAGGAGCGCCTCGAGCCGGCGCAGCAGGCGGTCGGTGCGCCACTGCTTGGCGAGCTCGACCGCCGCCCTCGGTAACGACCGGGCGTGCTCCTTCAGCTTCTTCTCGAAGAGCTCGAAGAGCTGGAACGCGTCGGCCGTGGCGCCGGCAAACCCGGCCACCACCAGGCCCTCGCCGAGCTTCCTCACCTTGCGGGCGGTGGCCTTCATCACCGTCTTGTCCAGGGTGACCTGGCCGTCGCCGGCCATCACCACGCTGCCCTCGCGCCGCACGCACAGGATGGTGGTGCCGTGCATCATGGCTTTTCAACTAGCGCGAGCGCCTCCCGGGGGCAACTCACCCTTGTTCAATCCCTGGCTCGAGGATGCGCCCGGTCGTACACCTCGGCGAGCCGTTTCCAGTCGACGTGGGTGTAGCGCTGGGTGGTGGAGAGCGAGGCGTGCCCGAGCAGTTCCTGGATGGCGCGCAGGTCCGCCCCGTTGCCGAGGAGGTGGGTCGCGAAGCAGTGGCGCAGGACGTGCGGGTGCACACGCCGGTTCACCCCGCTCGCGAGCACCGCCCGGTCGAGCCGCCTCGCCACCGAACGCGAGGTGAGACGCCCGCCCCGGTAGTTCAAGAACAGGGCCCTCGTCTCGGTCGACCCCTTTTGCCCGAGGAGCACGGGACGCCCTTCGGAGAGGTAGCGCAGGAGGGCCTCTCGGGCCTTCCCACCCACCGGCACCACCCGCTCCTTCTGGCGCTTGCCGGTGACGCGCACGAGACCCTCCTCGAGGTCGAGGTCCGATCGATCGAGGGCGGTGAGCTCCGAGACCCTGAGCCCGCTCGCGTAGAGGAGCTCGAGGAAAGCCCGGTCGCGGAGCGCGAGCGGACCCGGCTCCGCCGGCGCTTCGAGGAGGGTCGCCACCTCCTCCTCAGGCAAGACCTCCGGCAGGTGCGAAGGTCGCCGGGGATTCGCGACCGCCCGCGCCGGGTTCTCGGCGGTGAGCCCCTCCCGGACGAGGAAGCGATAGAAGGTGCGCAGGGCCGAGAGCTTGCGCGCGAGGCTCACCTTGCCCGAGCTCGCCTGGGCGCGGGCGAGAAAGCCGCGGACGGCGGCGGGAGAAGACGGGATCAAGGGGACGCCCACCTCGGCGAGGTAGCTCTCGTACTGCAGGAGATCTCCCAAGTAGGCCCTTCTCGTGTGGGGGGAGGCCCGGCGCTCGGACGCGAGGTGGGCCGCGAATCGCGAAAGGGCGTTCGAGAGCGGCGAATCGGGCTCCATGCCCTCATGGTAAGGGAGGCGGGCCGGGCGCGCGAGTCTTCGGACGCACCCCGCCACGCCATTCAGGGCACCTCGGCCACGTAGACTCCGCGCCGCCGTGGGTCGACGAGGGCATAACCGAGGCGGGTGGGATTCTTGCCCAGGAACTGGGCGCTGCCGGGCAACACCAGGGTGTCGACGGCCTTGAGCCGCCCGCCCTCCCAGATGGCGAGGTCGAGGGCGATCCGGTCCTTGCGTGAATAGCCGATGAGTAGGCGATCCGGGCGGCCCGGAGCGAACTCGTAGCTCTTCACTCCATCGGCCACGCGTTCGGGGTTCGCCGCGGAGGTTCCCGCGGTGAGCGAGAGCCTGGCGAGGTCGCAGGCCTCGGCCTCCCGCACGCAGTGGGTACGCCAATAGAGCCACTTGCCGTCCGGCGAGAAGGAGAACCCGAACACCCCCTTGGCGAGCTTCTCGGGCGGTCCGTCCGCCCCGGGACGGGCGAGGCCCAGGTCCACCGAGTAACCTCCCGCAGTCTCGTGCACGAGGTAGGCGACCGCCGCTCCGTCCGGAGTGAGGTCGAAGTCGGAGACGTTCTTCGCGAGAGAGAAGGACTCGCCGCTCAGGGCACCCACCCCGAGCCTGCCCGTGCGCGAGCGCGGGTCGTAGTCGGCGAGCCAAGCGAGCCTCGAGCCGTCCCGGCACCAGCGAGGTTCCCCGACCCGCTCGGCGAGTCGCCGAGGCGCCCCCGACCCGAGCGGAGCCACCCACAGGTCGCCCTGGCGGCCCGGCACCGCGTCGGCGAGATAGGCGATGGCGTCGCCCCGCGGCGAGAAGAGGAAGGTCTGCACGTCGCGCCCCAGGGGAGGTGTGGGCCTGAGGGTCGCCGCCGGAGCCACCGCCAGAGCCTGGGCGAGTCCGGAGGTGAAGGCGAAGCGCGCTCCGTCCCGCGCAAACGCGTAGTCCCGCACCGAAGCCGCGACCGGCCTCACCGCCCGGCCCTGCACCGCCCAGAGCTCGCCGCCCTTGCGGGCGCTCTGCCGCGCCAGCAGCTCGAGCTCCGGGGTGCCTCGGCCAAACTCGAAGGTGGCAATGCCCTCGGCGCCCTCGACCGCCACCGGTCCTTCTCCGACCGAGGCGAGGAAGAGCCGCCCGCCCGCGACGAAGCCGAGCCGGGTTCCGGCCCCGTCGAAGGCGTAGAAGGTCACCCCCTCGGCGAGCCGCTCGGGCTCGCCACCCGCCCACAGCACGAGCCGCCCGCTCCCCTCCACCGGGTCGTAGGCGGCGAGCGCAGCGAGGGCGTGTCCCCGCCCGCTCCAGGCAAAGCCATAGGGGAGCGTGGTGACGCCCTCGGCAATGCGGCGGGCGAGGTCGCCCTGCGAGCTCGCGAGCCAGAGCTCACAGGTCGCGGTCCCGGCGGGCAGCGTTCGGTCCTTCACGGTGAGACAGTTCTTGAGATAGGCCAGGTACTCGCCGTCGCTCGAGGCGCGCAGTGCGAGGACGTCGCCCTCGGCCCTCCGCCGTCCGAGGCCGGCCGCGGGCGGCTCCCGGGTGCAGCCGACGAGCAGGAGCAGGACGACGCCGGCGCGGGTCACAGCCATGTCGAGAGCTCCCTTCTCGCCCGCTCCACGTAGGCGAGCTTGCGGTCGGCCTTCCCGCGGTGGCGTCCTTCGAGCGGCGGGAAGAGCGCGAAGACCACGTTCGTCGGCTGGTACGGAGTATCGGCGGGGTGAGCCCTGCCGGTGAGATGGCGGTGGAGCGCGCCGAGGGCCGTCGCCGCCGGCGGGGGCCGAAACGGGCGGCCTGCCAGGCGATCGAGAACTGCCCGCGCAGCGATGAGCCCGCAGGCGGCCGACTCGACGTAGCCTTCGACACCCGTCATCTGGCCGGCAAAGAACAGGTGCCGGTACTCCCGGTGCGAGAGGTCCTCGGCGAGGACGCGGGGGGCCTCGATGAAGGTGTTGCGGTGGACCTGGCCGAGCCGGAGAAACTCGGCCTTCGCGAGACCGGGCAAGAACGCTCGGAAGATGCGCTTCTGCTCGGGCCAGGTGAGTCGGGTCTGGAAGCCGACGAGGTTATAGGCGGTGCCCGCCTCGTCCTCCTTGCGCAGCTGCGCCACTGCGTAGGGGCGCCGCCCCGTCGCCGGATGCTCGAGCCCGACCGGCTTCATGGGTCCGTAGGCGAGCACCTGTTCGCCGCGCTCGGCCATGACCTCGATGGGTAGGCAACCCTCGAAGTAGCGAACCTCCTCGAAGGCGTGAGGAGCGACCTTCTCGCCACTTTTGAGCGCGGCGACGAAGGCCCGGTATTCGTCCGCGTCGAGCGGGAGGTTGAGGTAGTCGTCGCCGCCGCCCTTGCCGTAGCGCGACTTCCGGTAGGCGATGCCGAGGTCGATGGAGTCGGCGGCCACGATGGGAGCGATGGCGTCGTAGAAGTGCAAGCGTCCGCCGCACGCCCGGGCGATGTCCTCGGCCAGCGCGTCGCCGGTGAGGGGTCCGGTCGCCAGGATGGCGGGGCGCGGGCCTTGCGGCAATGCCTTCACCTCGCCCCGCTCGACTTTCACCCGGGGCATCGAGACGAGCTGCTCGGTCACGAAGGCGCTGAAGCGCTCGCGGTCGACGGCGAGGGCTTCCCCGGCCGGCACGCGGTTGCGATCGGCGGCCTCGAGGACGAGGCTTTGGAGGCGGCGGAGCTCCTCGTGCAAGAGGCCGATGGCGTTCTCGGGGTTGTCCGAGCGCAGGGAATTGGAGCAGACGAGTTCGGCGAGCCCGTCCAAACGGTGGGCCGGAGATCGGAGAGCCGGCTTCATCTCGTGGAGGAGGACCCTCACGCCGGCGCGGGCGAGCTGGAAGGCCGCCTCGCTCCCGGCGAGCCCTCCCCCCACCACCATGACCTCGGCCTCGTCCATTGAGCTTAGACCCTGCGGCACCCTTCCCGGTGCCCCCTCGCACACCGGCCGGGGCGGCCGCCCTGCCGCCCCGGGCGCGAGCCCTTTTCGTCGCCCCGGAGGGAGGCTTGGTGGTTCTCGCGGGGTCTCGGTCGCGCTATCATTGTCGCGCTGAGCGGAGGATTGCAACGTGCGAGCGGATGAGCTGGACGCGCTGAAGAATGAGCTGTGGCGGCGCCGCGGGAACATCCTCGAGACCGCACGCCGTGCCCAGGGCGAGCTCGAGGGGCTCCGCGGCGCAGAGCGCGACCCCGAGTTCGAGGAGGAAGCCCAGCGCGAGCACGAGCAGTACACTCTCTCCCTGCTCGGGGAGGTGCAGCGGCGGCAGGTGGCCGAGATCGATGCCGCGCTCGCCCGCATCAACTCCGGCGAGTACGGCCTGTGCACCGACTGCGAGGCCGCCATCGAGCCGAAGCGGCTCGAGGCGGTCCCCTTCACCCTCTTGTGCGCCGAGTGCGCGACGCGGCACGAGGGTGAACGCGGCGAGAACGAACGGGAGCGGCGTCGGACGATCCCGTCTTAGCCTCGCGGGCGGTCAGGCCTCGACCTTCTCCTTGGGAGCGGCGTCGGGCGGGGTGGCCTCGGGCGCGCCCGAAGGGCGCGGCTCTTCGCGGCGGTAATCGCACTCCTTGTTGGGACAGGCGATGAACGGCCCGGTCTTCTTCGAGTACTTCTCGAGGAGGTAGGGGCTGCCGCAGGTCGGGCAGGACTCGTTGCGTGGGCGGTCCCAGGACACGAAGTCGCACTTCGGGTACGAGGAGCATCCGTAGAAGGTCTTGCCGCGGCGAGACCTGCGCTCGCTGATGTACCCGCCGCAGCCTTTGGGGCAGGCGACGCCGATGGAGATGGGCTTGGAGGTCTTGCACTCAGGGTACTTGCTGCAAGCGAGGAAGCGGCCGAAGCGGCCACGCTTCACCACCATGGGAGCGCCACACGTCGGGCACTTCTCGTCGGTCGGGACCTCCTCCTCCTTGACCGGCTTGATGCTCCCGTCGGCCTCGCGCAGGAAGTTCATGGTGTTGCGGCACTCCGGGTAGCCGGAACAGGCGAGGAACTCCCCCATGCGCCCCCACTTGATGACCATGGGGCGGCCGCACTTCTCGCAGGCGAGGTCGGTCGCGATCTCCTGGCGCTTCACGTCCCGCATGGCGACCTCGGCCTTGGCGAGGTCGTCCTTGAACCCCGTGTAGAAGTCCTGCAGCACCGCCTGCCAGTGGACGTTGCCCTCCTCGATCTCGTCGAGCTTCTCCTCCATGCCAGCGGTGAAGGCCACGTCGAGCTCGCGCGGGAAGCTGTGGACGAGGAGGTCCGTCACGAGCGTGCCGAGGTGGGTCGGCCGGAAGTTGCGGCCATCCACCTTCTCCACGTAAGCCCGATCGGGCTGGGCCGACCCGTCGCGCACGCCCTGGATGGTGGTCAGGATGGCGGCGTAGGTCGAGGGGCGGCCGATGCCCCGTTCCTCGAGCTCCTTCACGAGGGAGGACTCGTTGAACCGGGGGGGCGGCTGCGTGTAGTGCTGCTCCGGGATGAGCTTCAAAAGGCGCAGCTCGAGGCCCGCCTCGAGGGGCGGCAGGAGTTTCTCCTGGTTCTTGTCCTTCGCATCGCCGTTTGAGTCACCTTCGGCCTTCTCGGCCTCGGCACCCGCCTCGTCCTCGGGCGGCTTCGCCCCGTAGACGGAGAGGTAGCCAGGGAACTTGAGGTGGGAGCCGGTGGCCCGGAAGACGGCGCGGCCGGCCGCGATGTCGGCGGTGGTCTGGTCGTAGACGGCGGGGAGCATCTGGCAGGCGACGAAGCGGTTCCAGATGAGCTGGTAGAGGCGGAACATGTCGCGCTCGCCCATCTCCTCGAAGAAGGGCTCCACCCGCTCGGGGGTCCACTCGATGGAGGTCGGGCGAACTGCTTCGTGGGCCTCCTGGGCCGCCTTCTGCTTCGTCTTGAAGAAGTTCGGCTCGGCCGGCAGGTGATCCTCTCCGTAACGCTCCTTGATGTGGCCGCGGACGGCATCGACCGCCTCGGTGGAGAGGCGGACCGAGTCCGTGCGCATGTAGGTGATGAGGCCGACCGCCCCTTCCTCGCCAAGCTCCACGCCCTCATAGAGCCGCTGGGCGAGGGTCATGGTCTTGCGGGTGGTGAAGCCGAGGCGATTGGCCGCTTCCTGCTGGAGCTTGGCGGTGGTGAAGGGCGGTGGCGGATTGCGCCTGCGCTCCTTCTTCTCGACCGCCGCCACCGTGAAGCGCTCGCGCTCCAGCTCCGCGACGAGCGCGCGGGTGCCCGCCTCCTCCTTGAGGTCCGCCTTCTGCCCGCCCACCTTCACGAGCTTCGCCCGGAACTCGGGCGGGAGCTGCGCGGCGAGGTCGGCCTCGACCGTCCAGTACTCCTCCGGCCGGAAGGCCTCGATCTCGCGCTCGCGGTCGACGACGAGCCGCACCGCCACCGACTGCACCCGGCCGGCCGAGAGCCCGCGCTTCACCTTGGACCAGAGGATGGGGCTTATCTTGTAACCGACCAGGCGGTCGAGGATGCGCCGCGCCTGCTGCGAGTCGAACTTGCACTTGTCGAGCGTGAGCGGCTCGGCGATGGCCTTCTGGATGGCGGCCTTGGTGATCTCGTTGAAGAGGACCCGCCGCACGCGCTCGTCACCCCCCACCGCCCCCAATTCCTCGGCGATGTGCCAGGCGATGGCCTCGCCCTCCCGGTCGGGGTCGGTCGCGAGCAGGACGCGGCCGGCGTTCCTCGCCGCGCGCTTGATCTCGGAGAGGACCTTCACCTTGCCCTTGATGACGTCGTACTCGGGCTGAAAGCCGTGCTCGATGTCGACGCCCATCTTGGACTTCGGCAGGTCCTTCACGTGCCCGACCGAGGCTTTCACCTCGAACGAGCGCCCGAGGTACTTCTTGATGGTCTTCGCCTTGGCGGGCGACTCCACGACGACGAGGGTGGCGGAGGGACTTTTCGCCCCCGCCTTGGCCCTCTGGGGGGCAGTCTTCGCCGCGCGCTTCACAGGGGGCTTGCGCGCGACCACGCCGTCGACCTTGGTCTCATCGTCCGCCATCGTCTCTTCTTCTCTTGGTTTCGTGTGCCCGGATGCCTGGAAGTCGCCCTTCGCCTTCAAGGAATAGGCATCGGCCAATCACAAACTTCTTCCTCGGCACGGAAAAGCAGTACCCGTTCTGGGCACCGAGATCCGCGTCCTCAATCACGGAAGGTTTCGCAGTATGCGTCGCCCAGCCGTGGAGCTCACCGGATGGACGACGAGGGAAGGGGTTCCAAAGAGCGCTCCCACGCTCATCCCCTTCTTGCCTCGATCCGGCCCCGTCCATGAGGGGGGTCCGTATACTCGCGCCTCCGGGCCAGGTCAAGGGAGCCCGGGGGCGCAGACGGTCCAAAGCGCTGAAAATCCGCGCGGCTACACGACTACACTCGCGCAGGACCTGTGGCGCTAGCTCCCGCCGGCCGCCGAAATCTTGGCCGCCCCAGCGTGCATCTCGACCCTGTCGCCGACGTACAGCTCTCGCAGGCTCCTCACGACGAGCGCCGCCGAGGAGGTCTGCTGCGCGTCGACGACGAGGAGGCTTCCAAGATCCTCGGTCGGTAGCTGTGGATCGCTCGACACCTCGTTCGGGGTCCGGCCGAGCGGGTCACCCGAGCGGACGACCGAGAAGACGTTGCCCTCCTCGACGCCATCGGCGCGGCCCTTGTCGATGAAGACTACGTGGTGTTCGCCGAGTTCGGAGAGCACGCTCTCACGGGCCGCGATGATGTAGCCCTGCAGGTCCTTGGCGTTGGGACGGCGCCGCACCTGCTTCACGATGTGGTCATTCCACGGCCCGACGTAGTCCCCGCGTTCGATGCTGTCGAAGGCCTGGGCGATCTCGACCGTGACCGCCTTGTCGTCGACCGACACGACCCGACCGGTCCCGATGATGAGCGACTGGTAACCGTAGAGCTCCCCGGTGACGGGGTGCTTCACCGGCCTCTCGGTCCGGTAGAGGGTATAGAGCTCGCCCTTCTTCACGGGGGCCGAGTTCTTGAACACGACGTAGGCGCGGTCGTGCAAGGAGAGCATGACCTTGTCGGCAAAGGCCGACTTGATGACGCCCGATTCCGCGAGCTCGCGCTCGGTCACGAAGGTATCGTGGCGGGCGTAGACCCCCTTGGGCGCCACGTAGCCGATCCTGTAAGGCCCGACCACCGCCACCTCGTCACCGTCCCCGTAGTCCTGGGGCTTCTTCATGTCTGCGCGGCTCAGGTCATCGAGCTCGCGCGGCGCTTCGTAATCTTCCTCGGCGGTCGCTATCCGATCGACGGGCGCAAGGCGGACCGGTCCGTTCTCGCTGCCCGGGTAGAGGCGCACGAGGTTGCCGGGGTAGATGAAATGGGGGTTCGTGATCTCGGGGTTGTAAGACCACACTTTGGGCCAGTACCAGGGGTTGTTGAGGAAGCGGCCGGAGAGGTCCCAGAGCGTGTCGCCCGGCTTCACCGTGTAGTCTTCGCGAGGCGCGTTTGCGGAGGCGGCGGCCTCCTGCGCCGGCTCCGCCTTGTTCGCGTCGGGCGAGGCCATCTCGTCGGCGTCCTCGGAGGCCTCCGGCCCCTCGCTCAGCTCCTGGGCCTTGTCCGGCTGGCCGGCGCGGCGCGACGAGCGGGACGGGGCACTCTGCGCGAGGGCGACGAGCGGGACGAGCGCGAGGAGGTAGAGGAAGCGGCAGGCTCTCATGGGGTCGGCTCCCGGCCGGCGGTTTCACTTCGCGCGAGGGTGCGCGAAGGAAAGAAGGACCGCGAAAATTCTCGGGCTCAGGCGGGTTTAAGTCAAGAAACGGGGGTAGCCGCAGGTGCGATGAATCCCACCTGACGGCCGGTTTCCCCCCGCTCGCGCCGGTGGGAGAAGAAGGTTTCGACCTCGCAGGACGTGCAGCGCCCGAGGACCTCGATGCGCTCCCGGTCCACTCCGGCCTTGCGCAGCACGAGCTCGTTCGCGAGCCAGAGATCGACCCGCGAGCCCGAGCTGCGGGGCTCGGCGACGCGCGCGCCGAGGTCGTCGCGAAAGATCTGGGCGAGGTCGGCCGAAACCTCGTAGCAACAAGGGCCGATGGCGGGTCCGATGGCGACGAGCAGGTCGCCGGGGTGCGCTCCCGCCTCGCGCTGCAAGGCCGAGACTGCCCGGGCCGCCACGTGGCCGAGGGTGCCCCGCCAGCCCGCGTGCACGGCCGCCACGGCTCCGGAACGCGGGTCCCCGATGAGGATGGGCACACAGTCTGCCACCGAGACGCACGCGGCGAGCCCCGGCTTCACGGAGACCACCCCGTCCGCTTCCTCCCGTGGTGAGGTCGCCTGAGTGGCGACCATCACCCGGTCGCCGTGGACCTGCCGCACCCGGGCGAAGGTGAGCCCTGTGGTGCTCCTGAGGAGCTCCCAGTTCGACTCGACCGAGGCGTCCTCGTCCCCGACCCGACCGCCGAGGTTGAAGCTCGAGAAACGTCCCGTGGAGACGCCTCCGCTGCGGGTGGTGAATCCATGCGGGAAGCCGGCGAGCAGCGCGCTCGAGAGGATCTCCATAAGAGGCCTCTCTCTTGTCGCGGAGGACCTTGGGTTGCAACCGCCCCAGTTGTCCTCGCACCCCGCCCAGGGCTAGGCTCCCCTTCCACTGCCGCGATGCCGCACTTTCTAAAGTCCCATCTCTCCCGCAAGATCCTCGTCGCCACCTTTTTCCCCCTCCTCGTCCTCCTCCTCGCGGGCGTGGCCACCCTGGCGAGCTTCACCCGCAAGAGCGTCCCCGGGCTGTGGGTCCCCGCGCTCGCCTTTGCCTGCCTCGTCATGCTCGTCATGGTGGGCGTGCACTTCCTCGCCATGCGCCTGCTCCTCGAGCGGCGGCTTGCACGGATCGTGGCCTCGCTCTCCCGAGCCCACGAAAGCGACTTCCTCCTCAGGGCGCCGGTCGACTCCGAGGACGAGCTCGGGGAGCTCGGCCGGGGGTTCAACGCCGCCCTCGCCGCCATCACCGACCTCCACGTTCGCCAGATCGAGGACGCGCGCTCGCTCGAGTCGCTCGAGCGGGAACTCGCGCTCAAGGCCGAGGCCGAGGCCCACCACCGGGAGCTCGACGTCGTGAACCAGAGGCTCGAGGCCCGTGTGCGCGAGCTGCACGTCCTCTCCGAGCTCTCGCGCACCTTCAACTCGACCCTGAGGCTCGATGAACTCGTCCGCCAGGTGACCGACTCGGTCGGGCGCGCCCTGGGCTACTCCGCCTTCGCGCTGCTCCTCGTCGACGAGCCGACCGGAGAGCTCGAGGTGAAGAGCGTGCTCGGCGTGGGCGCCCTCTCCCCGGGCGAGCACGTCCGGCGGGGGGAGGGCGTGGCCGGGCGGGCCGCCGAGGTGCTCGAGAAGGTGCTCGTCACGGATACCCGCTCCGACGAGCGTTTTCGCGGGGAGAAGTGGACGGGCGGTCAGGTGGGGTCGATCCTCGCCCTGCCCATGGTCTCGCGGGGCGCCTGCGTGGGCGTGCTCGATTTCTTCCGCCCGGTGGCCGACGGTTTCGCCGATTCCGAGGTGGAATTCTTGAAGTCGGTGGCCGACCTGGCGGCCATCGCCATCGCCAACGCACGCCTGCACGAGCGCACGGTGCTCCTCTCCCTCACCGACCCGGTGACCGGCCTCCACAACCGGCGCAGCCTCTTCGCGAGGCTCGAGATGGAGCTCGCCCGGGCCGAGCGCTTCGCCCACGGCTGCGCCCTTGCCATGATCGACGTCGACCACTTCAAGAACCTGAGCGCGCAGCGGGGGGGCCTCGCCGCGGACGCCACCCTGCGCCAGGTGGCGCAGCTCATCGCCGGGGTACTGCGGCGGGTCGATACGCTTGCCCGCTACCGGGGCGAGGAGCTCGCGCTCCTCATCCCTCGCGCCACGAGCGAAGAAGCGGCGGCGGTGGCGGAAAAGCTGCGCCGCCTCGTCGCCGAGACCTCCTTCGAGCACGGCAAGGTCCAGCCCTCGGGCCGGGTGACCATCTCCGTCGGGGTCGCCTCCTATCCCGAAGACGCCCTCGAGCTCGCGTTGCTCCTCGACTGCGCCGACGCGGCGCTCTTCGCGGCCAAGCGCAAGGGACGCGACGTGGTGGCGGTCCACGCTCCGGGCATGCGGCAGGACCCGGGGCGCAGGCGCAGCCTCGAGATGAACGCCTCCCTGGACCCAGTCGAAAACTAGGAGCGGGACCGCCGGCCAGCCTCGAAAGTTCAGGTCGAGCGGGTGGGGTCGGCGACCGGCTCCTCGGCCGTGCCGGGGCCGGCGGGTGTCGCCACCGCGCTCGGAGAACTCACCCCCGCCTGCGCCCGAACCTGGTTGCCGGCCCTCAAGCGCTGCAATTCGAGCTCGGCAACCCGCAAAAGTCGCGAGCGCTCCTGCAGGGCAGCCTGCAGGCGCTGCGCCTCCTGCGTGCGCATCTCCTCGCGCCGCTGCAGCTCTTCCTGGAAGCGCACCTGTGCGTCCGCGAGCGCCTTCAAGGACCGCGCGTCAGCGTCCTTGCGCTCCTGCGTCATCTGCGCCTGGCGCCGCGCTGCCTCGATGAGCCTCGCTTCGGCCGTGCTCACCCGGGCACCGAGCTCGCGCTCGAGCCTCTGGCGCGCCTCCGCCGCCTCGGCGAGGCCCCGCTCGAGGGCGGCCTTCTCCTCGGCGTGGGCAGCCTGGGTCTCGGCCTTGCGGTGCTCGCCCTGCTCGAGCTCATGGCGGAGCGCCTGTTCCCGCTCGCGGGCCGCCTCGAGCCTCGATTCGAATTCGGCCGCGGTTCGCGTGGCCTCCTCCCGCGCGGCGGCAACCTCTTCCTCGCGCACTGCGCGTTCCCGGCCGAGGAGCTCCTGGAGTTCGGCGAGTTCGCGCCGGGCCGCGAGGCGTGCCTCTTCCGAGCCTTTGAGCTCCTCTCCCACCGTCTGCAGGCGAGCCGCGAGCCGGGCCCGCTCCTCGCGCTCGGCCCCGAGCTCTGCCTCGGCCCGCGCGCGGTCACCGTGGAGGGCCTCGAGCTCCGCGCGGAAGGCCTGCGCCTCTTCGGCACGGGCCTTCATCTCGCTCCCGAGCTCGGCTTCGGCCCGCGCACAGGCCTCGGCGTTCTTCCCGCAGAGGGCTCGCGACTCCTCGAGGGCGGCGAGCGCGGCGCGCGCCTCGCCCCGTGACGCCTCGAGCGCCCCGGAGAGGGAATCCGCCCGTTCGATCTGGAGGGCCCGTTCGCGCTCGCTCTCGGCGAGCTCGCTCTCGCGGGCGAGGATGCGGGTCGCCGACTCGGCGGCGGCCGCGACCAGGGCGGCCTCGCGCTGTGCCGCCATCTCGGCCCCTGCCGCCCACTCCGAGCGGAGGCGGTTGGCTTCCTCCTCGGCCCGGGCGAGAGCGGCCTCGAGGGTGCTCGCCCGCTCGTTCTGCTCGGCCTCGCGGCGCGCCCACTCGAGGGAGAGCTCTTTCAACTCGGCCTCGCCCTTCTCGAGTGTCCTCTTTTGGCGATCGACCTCCGCCTGCAAGGCCGCTTCCTCGGCCCGGGCGCGTCCTCGCTCCGCTTCGAACGCCCTCTGCCCCTCCTCGAGGGCCGAGCCCAGGCCTGCCGCCTCCGCCCGCGCCTTTTCGCCCTCCGTTCGCAGTGAGGCCTCGCGCTCCTGTCCTTCCCGGAAGGCTATTTCGAGCTCTTCCGCGCGGCGCAGGGCCTGCTCGAGCTGTCGGGTCGTCTCGCTCGCCTCGGCGCGTGCCGCCTCGAGGGATTCGCCGAGCTCGCGCCCCCGTGCGGTCTCTTGCTCCAGGGTCCGGGCGAGGCCGGCGCGCTCCGCTTCGAGGGCCTCGAACCGCCGCGACAGCCCTTCGTGCTGCCCCCGTGCCTCCGCGATCTCCTCGGCCTGCCGCGATCGGTCGGTTCTCAGCCGCTCGAGGTCCTGGCCCTGCTGCGAGATGAGCGCCTCGCGCTCGGTGAGCTCACGCTCGAGCGCGGCCCTCTCGGCGGAGGCGGCCTCGAGTTCCGACACCTTTCCGCCGAGGGCAGCCCGAGCCTCGGCGAGGCGCTCTTCGAGCTCGCAGCGGGCCCGCGCGGCTCCTTCCTGTTCCCCGGCCCGTGCGCTCTCGCTCGCCGCCAGGCGGGCCTGCACCTCCTCGATGGTCCGGGCGAGCTCGGCCTCGCGGACCGCCGCCTGGGCGGCGGCCGCCGCGGCCGCCGTGGTGCGAGCGAGGATTTCGGCCTTGAGGGAGGCCTCGAGCTCGGCGCGCGCCCCTTCCAGCTCGGACTCGCGGCGAGCCAAGGTCTCGCTCGCCGCGGAGAGGCGCTCGGTCATCTCGGCCTCGGCCGCCTCGATCTCGCCCTCGAGCGCGCCGATCTGCTGCAGGTGGTCCTGCAGCTCCTTCGAAAGGTCGTCCTCCCGGGCCCGGGCCGCCTCGCGGAAGCGCCGGTACTCTTCGTCGAGGAGGGTGAGACGGCCCTCGCGCTCCAGGATGGCGGCCTCGCGCTCCTCGATCCGCTGCTGCAAAGAGGCGGCAGCTTCCTGGGCCGCGGCCTCGGCCTCGGCGGCACGCCCACGCTCCGCCTCGAGGGCCGCCGCCACCGCGGCCCGGGCCGAATCCGCCTCCACCCTTCGGCCTTCGAGCGCCTCCAGGGCGGCAACGCCCTCGGCGCGGACGGCCTGGATCTCGGCCTCGAGCGCCTTGCGGCCCGCCGCTTCCTCCTCGAGGCGCTGCTCGTGGTGGCGCGCGGCGAGGTCTTTCTCCTCCCCGAGCTTGGCGAGCTCCTCTTTCAAAGCCGCCGACTCGGCGGCGAGTGAAGCGAGCGTGTCCTGCAGCTCGGCCTCGCGCGCCGCCGACCGCTCGGCGTCCGAGGCCACCCTCCGCTCCAGCCGGCCGATCTCCTCGGCTGCACCGTCGAGTGCGAGCTTGCGCTGTGCGAGCTCGTCCTCGCGGAGCCGAAGGTCGCGCTCGAGCTCGTGGATCTCGCGCTCGTGCGCGGCCACGACCTCGATGAGCTCCTTCTCCTGCCCGAACTTCTCGAGGAGCAGGTCCTCGATGGACGCGCCGTGCTCGCGCTCCTTCTTGATGACAAGGTCGCGCGCGTCGGCCAGCCTCCGCAGCAGATCGTCGATCTGGAGGCGAAACCCCTGGATCTCCACCTCCTTCTCGTGGAGCCGATCGTCGACCTGCACGAGGTCGCGCTCGCGGATGTCCCAGATCTCGGCCAGCCGCGCGATCTGCGCCTCGCGCGTCCGCAATTCCTCGCGGAGGACCTGCAGCTTCCCCTCCGGGGTGGCGAGGAGCTCGCGCGACGGGAGCGAACGGGGACGGCGCGACTCGGCGACGAGATCGGCCCTCCGATCGGAGATGGTCCGGAAGGTGCGCCCCAGGAAGAGCCGATCCTCGTCGGTGATGGCGCTGCGCCTCGGACGGCGCGGGACAGGAGGCGGGAGGCGAGCGGGGGGTTCGGGTTCCGGCGAAGGGGAGGCCTCGGGACCCCCGAGGCGCACTTCCACCACCGAGAGTTCATCCGGCTCGAGTATGGCGTCGTCCGCCGACTCGAGCGGCTCACTCATGACGAGCAGGTTGCGGACGAGCTGCTTCAGAGCCATCGTGTCGAGCGGCATCCCGAGATAGCCGTTCGCGGCAGCCGGAGTCCGCGCATGCTCCTCGAGCGCCTCCTGCGAGGCGTCGGAGGAGAAGAGCACGACCGGCAGGCGTCCTCGCTCCTTGCGCAGTCTCGAGCACAGCGAAAAACCCGAAAGGTCAGGGAGCTCGGCCCGCACCAGCACGAGGTCGGGCGTTCGCGCCTCGATGTCGCGCTCCGCGTCGCCCGCGCTCCCCGCGATGGCCGTATGGAGCCCGTCGTCCCTGAAAAGCGATGCGAGGGAGAGAGCGAAGGCGCTGTCCGGCTCGACGATGAGTACGCGTCGTGGCTCCATATGGGTCGTTTTCGAGTGTATCCCCGGCCCCGTTCGCGATCCAAGCGCCCGCCCCATCACACTCTTGGTAGGCGGCCACCCCACCAGATCCTCCACCGCCTTGGCGGGCACCTCACGAACGCTCGCGGGCAGGCGGCCGAGCAAGAGGTTTGATGCTCTGCTCGCGGGCGAGGACGAACGGGCTCGTCTCACCTGTGAGGGCTTCGAAGAAGAGGACCCGAGCCGAAGCGAACCGCAGTGTTCGCCCACGGCGCGACGCCCCGCACCCGATCTTGCGCCCATGCGGAGGCTAGAACCGAAAAGCGCAGGTGAGCCCGGCGAGCGCCTCTCTCCCCGTCCCGCCGAGGGGCCCGCCAACAAGCGCTCATCGAGTCGCACCCCTTAATGGTGCATGGCCGGCCGGGCGAGACGCTCCGCTTCACAGCCCATAGGGTGGTGTTCGGTGACCCGCCGACGTGGTACGCGACCCCACTCCCCGGCTGAGGCCCCGGGTCATTACAAAGGGGTAATACGGACCCAGGCGTCACGATTCACCCAGGCTTTACAGTCCTGTACCCATTCCGATGCCGCCTAACTATTGAAAATAATTAGATATCGTTCGCTTACAGGAATAGGCACGTAAGTTGAATAGGTCTGAAGCCGAGTCCTACCGGAGGCCGTCCAACGGAACCTTGCCTCGAAACTCCAGCCTTAAGACTCGAATACGAGGTTCCAACTCCTGTTGCTCACCCAAGTCTATCGTGGACGGACGATTGACTCCCCCCACCGTGGCGAACCCTGCGGGGTGATCCACGGAAACACCAGGGCGCCAGACGCCCAGAGCTGACGAGGCCGCGAGAGCGGCCTCTCGCCTTTTCTGGAGCCCGTTGTAGGTCTGCCTGGGCAGCTCTCTCGACTAGGCGGCCCTGCGGAGGGGTTCCTTCGCGCGCGCGTCCTCGGCTATCGCGTTCACCGCGCTCCTCCCGGAGATGCGCGAGGGGATGGCGATGGCCGCCGCCACGGCGAGCAGACGCAGGGCGGACGAGCTCCCGAGGATGAGCCGGAGCGGCGGCACGGCTGAAGCGGAGGCGAGAGCGCCGCCCAGTGCCGAGGTGAAGGCGAAGGCGGCCCCGCCTGCCACGGCCACCGCCGCGAGATAGAACGGGCGCTCGCGCGGCGGGGCCTCCTCGAGGGGAAGGGCGAAGCTCGCCAGGGCATGGCCGCCGAGGAGGACCCCACCGACGGCCGTCTCGACGAGGAGCGGCCAATCGTGGCCCACCGAGCTCGCGATCCAGGCCAGGGGGGACGCGCTGAGACCCGCCGTGCACACGAGGAGCACGCGTTTCGAGCCCAGGCGGTCGACGGCCCTGCCCCACTTCGAGGTGCTCGCCACCTTGGCGAGCGCGAGGCCCGCTCCTTGTGCGGCGAGCCCGGCGTAGCTGAATCTCAGGTCCCGCAAGAGGTAGAGCCCGAAGAAAGGGGCCGAGAGCCCGCAGGCGCCGTTCCACGCGACGAAGTAGGCAAGGAGCCTGCGCGCCCGCCTGTCCCGCAGCGGCCGCATCATGGCCTCGAGCGACCACCGCGGCGCCTCTGCCCTCGCCGGCTCCGCGTGCTGGCGCGCCATGAGCACGACCGAGAAGGCGCCGGCGAGGCAGCCGAGGAGCGCCATCCCCTCGAGCACTGGACCCGCGCTGGCGCGGCGCAGCCCGCCGTCGAGCGCGAAGCCGGCGAGCAGGGCGCACAGGCCGCCCGCCACCGTGCACAGGGCGGTCCTTCGCCCGAAGTAGCGGCCGCGGAGCGGTTCGGGCACGAGCTCGCCCATCCAGGTGTTCCAGGCGTTGTTGGCGATCATCCCGAACAGCTGGTAGGCGCCGGCCGCGACGACGAGCAACGCCTGGCGTGCCCCCATGCCGAGCGGGAGCCACGGGAAGAAGACGAGCGGCAAGAAGGCCTGCCTCGACAGCGCGATGGCGACGAGAGCGACCTTGCGGTGGCCGAAGCGGACCGTGAAGTAGGCGGCGACGGCCTGGACCACCTGGGCCACCACCGGGAGTGCCGCCAGAAGACCCACGAACTTCGCGCTCATGCCGAGGTGGAGGGCCCACCCGGTGAGCACGGCGCCCCCGCAGCACGCTCCCACCACCTCCGCGGTGGCCCCCTCGCCCGTGCAGGCGACGAGAGACCGGCGGATGGGGGAGGAGCGGGAGGGAGCGCGAGGGGGAAGGGCCACGGCGAAAACGGCGCGGAGCTTAACAGCCGTGGCGGTCTGCGCTCAACGTGCGCAGGTAGCGGCCGATGTACGCTTTCGCTTCTGCACCAGGCAGGCAGCCGGCACCTTCTGCTCCGCGCGACGGCCTTCACCGCATAGAAAGGCCCGGGGCAACCCGCGCCAACTGCCGATCTGCGCTAGACTCCCGCCCCATGGAAGCGCAGACGTCGGGCCCCTTGAGCGAGGAGATGTTCCACTCCTTCCTCCAGCTGGCCGTGAAGAGGCAGGCGAGCGACGTGCACTTCGAGGTGGGTTACCCCCCGACCTACCGGGTCTTCGGCGAGCTTCTCGCGGCCAAGTACCCCCCGCTCACCCACGAGGACACCGAGGCCATCGCCAACTTCGTCCTGCAGGCGCCCGGCTCGGGCTTCACCCCGCTCGACTTTCGCGAGGTCGATCGCAGCTACTCACTTCCGGGGGTGAGCCGCTTCCGCGCCTCCATCTTCAAGCAGCGCGGGAGCTGGGGGGCGGTCATGCGCACCATCCCCTTCGTCATCCCCGACTTCGGTTCCCTGAACCTGCCGTCGGTGGTCCAGACCATCGCCGAGGCCCGGCGCGGGCTCGTCCTCGTCACCGGTGCCACCGGCAACGGCAAGTCCACCACCATCGCCGCCATCATCAACCACATCATCCAACAGGAACGCCTCCACGTCGTCACGGTGGAGGACCCCATCGAGTTCATCTTCCAGGGAGGCAAGGGTCTCGTCATCCAGCGCGAGGTCGGTGCCGACACCGCCAACTACTCGGACGCGCTGCGAGCCGCCCTGCGCCAGGACCCCGACCTCATCATGGTGGGCGAGCTGCGCGACCGGGAAGCCACCGACATCTGCCTCAAGGCAGCCGAGACCGGCCACCTCGTCATCACCTCCCTGCACACCCCCGACGTGGTCCGTTCCATCGGGCGGGTGGTCGGGCTCTTCCCCGCCGACGAGCAGGAGACGGTGCGGGCGAGGCTCGCCGACAACCTGCAGGCGGTGGTCTCGCTGCGCCTGCTCATGCGGGCCGACGCCGCCGGCCTCATCCCGGCCGTCGAGGCCCTCCTCGCCACCTCCACCGTGCGCGAGGCCATCCGCGACGGCGGGTCGCGCGTGCAGGAGCTCAAGCGCTACATGGAGACGGCCGGAGCCGACCTCGGCATGCACAGCTTCGACCAGTATCTCTACAAGCTCCACGAGGCGAAGCGCATCTCGCTCGACACCGCGCTCGGGAATGCCACCCACCGCGCCGACCTCGAGCGCCGTATCCTCATCGAGACGGGGGGCCGGGGCGCGTGACACGAACGCCTCCTGCCCGCGACCCATGACCCCCCCGAGCGGCCAGCTGCTCTCCAGGGCGCTCCTCGTCGGCCAGGATGCCGAGGTGGCCGCGGCCCTGCACGTCCACCTCGAGCGGGCGAGCTGGTCGCTCTTCTGCCTGCCGGCCCCCGAGGCGCTCGACGGCGTTCTGCGGGCGGTGGCCCCCCACGCCATCATCCTCGTGCTGCCGGCCCAGCCCGATGCGACCTGGGGGAGCGCCCTCACCGCCGCCGCCAGCGCCGCCAAGGTCGGTGTGCGGGTGGTGGTGGTTGCGCCCTCGCGCGAGGTGGTCGAGCCCTTGGCGGCGGTGGCCGGCGCCGAGCGCGCCCTCGCCCGCGCCGAGGTCTTGTCGAGGCCACTCTCGGTGATCGAGCGGGCGGCCCCCGGCCCCGTGCCCGTTCCCCCGGCACCCTTCCCGACCGCACCCGTCCGCCCGCCGCCGCAGCGAGACCTGCCGAGCGATCCGCCGCCGGCAGCCGCCCACCCGCCCCGCTCCAACGTGGACCTCATGGCCCTCATCGACGAGGAGCTCGTCGACGAGCCGAAGAACCGTCCCCACGTGACAAGGGTCGAGGTGAACGTGAGCCTCGTCTCGGAGCACAACTTCTACGTGGGGCCGACGCGCCGGGTGGACTCGGGCGGGGTCTTCATCTCGACCGTGCTGCCTCCGCCGGTCGCCACGCGCCTGCAGGTCCGCCTGGGTCTCGCCGACGGCCGCAAGCTCGATCTCGAGGGCGAGGTCGTCTTCATCCGCGAGAAGAGTGCCATCAGCGGCCGACAGCCCGCCGGGTGTGGGGTGAAGCTCTACAGCCTGCCCGGCTGGGCGGTGGAGGCCATCGACCGCTTCCTGCTCGCCCGCCCGCCCATCGTCTACGTCCCCCGCTGACGACGCGGCCTACTCGTCCACCGTGCGATCGGCGCGGCGGACGCCCAGGAGGTAGGGCTCGATGAAGAGGTCGAGGTCGCCGTCGAGCACGTCGTCCACCCGCCCGGTCTCGACCCCGGTGCGAAGGTCCTTCACGAGCCGGTAGGGTGCGAGCACGTAGCTCCTGATCTGCGAGCCGAAGTTGATGTCCTTCTTGGCCGCCTCGTCGGCGTCGCGCTGAACCTGGCGCTTCTTCTCCTCGTGCTCGTAGAGACGGGAACGCAGGATCTTCCAGGCCATGGAGCGGTTCTTCTGCTGGCTACGCTCGTTCTGCATGGCCACCACGATCCCGGTGGGGAGGTGCGTGAGCCTCACCGCCGAGTCGGTCTTGTTCACCTTCTGCCCGCCCGCCCCCGAGGATCGGTAGGTGTCCACCCGGACGTCCGATTCCTTGATCTCGACCACGATGTCGTCCTCGATCTCCGGAGTCACGTCGACCGCCGCGAAGCTCGTCTGGCGCCTTGCCGCCGCGTCGAAGGGGCTCATGCGGACGAGACGATGGACCCCCTTTTCGGCCTTGAGGAGACCGTAGGCGTACTCGCCACGGGCGAAGAAGGAGGCCGACGACACACCGGCCTCCTCGCCGGCCACGAGATCCGCTGGCTCGACCGACCAGCCCTTGCGCTCGCAGTACCGCATGTACATGCGGTAGAGCATGGCCGCCCAGTCCATCGCATCCACGCCGCCCGCGCCGCTCTTCACCTCGAGGATGGCCCCGGAGCGATCGTGGGGACCGGACAGCATCCTTTGGAACTCGAGGGCCGCCACCCGCCCCTCGAGCGCGGCCGCCTCGCGGGCCGCCTCCGCCTGCGAGGGCTCGTCCCGCGCTTCCAGGGCGAGATCGTGGAGCACCCGTGCATCCTCGAGCGCCTTGAAGGTCCGGTCGAAGTCGGTGACCCCCGCCTCGATCTGGGCCTTCTCCTTCAGAAGGCCCTGGGCCCGCTCGTTGTCGTTCCAGAAGCCGCTCGCTTCGGATAGCCGCGCGATCTCCTCGGCCCTTGCTCTCTTCCTCTCGACGTCAAAGCGACCCCCGGAGCGCCTCCAGGCGCTCGGCGAGCTGGTTCAGGCTCTCGGCGGTGGTGGTGGCCATGGCTCTCTATGCGACCGTCCCCTGTCTTTTAGGGCGCGTCCTCGCACGAGGTAAAAGCGCGAATCCGAGGACGAGGGCCCCGTAGGCGCTCGCCGCCCATGCGAAGAGGTCGCCGAATCTAGTGTAGAGGGTACGGCCACGCAAGAGCGGGACCTCGCCGAGGAGCAGGCGGGGCGGTTCGTCGGGATCGGGGGCGAGTTCGGGATCCACCGGGCCCACGGGCAAGGCGCCCGGCAAGACCTCACCGGTCGGATCGATGAAGGCCGAGATGCCGGCATAGGCGGGCCGTGCCACCGCCTTCTCCACCTCGATGGCCCGCATGCGCACCATGGCGAGGAACTGGTAGGGCCCCGAGGAATAGCCGTACCACGCGTCGTTGGTCGGGTTCACGAGGAGATCCGGGTCCTCGCGCGCGAAGTCGACGTTCACCTCCGGAAAGATGGCGTCGTAACAGATCATGGGCGCGAGCCGCACCGGAGAGGCGCCCTTTTCGGGCGCGAAGGAGAGCACCCGGAGGGTCCGCCCCGGTACCTGCTGCACCATCTCGGGGACGACCGATCGCAAAAGGCCCTGCACCAGGCCCGGCACGTACTCGCCGAAGGGCACCAGGTGATGCTTCGAGTAGGTCCCCTCGACCGACAGGTCGGGCCGGAGGAGGAAGAGCGTGTTGGCACCCGAACCCACCCGCGCTCCGCCCGGGCCGCGCCGCTCGAGCACGGTGCCGGCGCCGAGGAGGAGGTGGGCCCGACTCAAGGGCGAAAGGCCCGCGCGCGGGTCGGCGAAGCTCGCCATGCCGCTCGGCACGAGCCAGGGGTAGCTCGCCTCCGGCCAGGCCACGAGATCGGCTCCCCGGCGGTCGGCCTCGAGGGTGAGGGGCAGATAGCGACCCAGGATGTACTCCGCGTAGGTCATGTGCGCGTTCTTCACCGACTGGTTCACGTTCCCCTGGACCAGGCCGACCTTGAGCCGGGGCGCGAGGCGAGAGCGGGCGCGCACGCCTTCGAGGTGCACCCGCCCGTAGGCGAGCGCGGCGAGGAGGAGCACGCCGAGAGCGGCCACGGTCCGCTTCGGGAAAGGGGTTCTTCGGCGCAGCGATGCGAGGAGGGCGTAGAGGCCCGTGTTCACCGCCACGAGGAGCGCCGCGATCCCGTAGATGCCGGTGACCGAGGCGAGCTGGGCCACCGTGGGATGGCGCGCCTGCAGGTAACCGAGGTTCCCCCAGGGAAAGCCGGTGAAGAGGTAGTTGCGCAACAGCTCGGTCCCGGCCCACACCGCCGGCAAATGGACGAAGAGCGGCCAGCCGAGGCGCGCCCGGATGGTGAAGGAGCAGAAGAAGGCGAGCGCCCAATGGGCCGCCATGAAGAGAACGAGCAGGGTGAGTCCCAAGAGCGCCAGCGGAAAGGGCACGCCGCCGAAGGAGGTCATGGCGTGGTTCACCCACCAGATGCTGGCGAAGAAGTAGGCGAGCCCCGAGAGGAGCCCGACCAGCGCTGCCTGGCGTCCGCTGCGCGCGAGGTCGAGAGCGAAGAGGGCGGGGACGAGCCCGAACCAGGCCAGCCACTCGAGGTGCCCGGCCGGGTCGAGCTCGTCGAGCGAGATCCATGGGATGGCCTGGGGGAGCGCGAAGGCGAGGAGAAGCCCTGAGGCGACGGCGAGCAGGCCACTGCGCACGCGCGCGGTCAAGGCGCGCTCCCCGCGCGCCTCGCTCGGTCACCCTTCCTCCGGCTGGGTTTTCGACCCCCGGAGGCGACGAGGCCCTCCTCGACCAGCCTCGCCTCGGCGCGCGCCATCCGCCGCGCGTCCTTCTTCCGCAGGTGGTCGTACCCGAGCAGGTGGAGGATCCCGTGAGCGAGATAGCGAGCGAGCTCGTCGCCCACCCGCCTCCCAGCGGCGCTCGCCCGGCGCTCGGCCGTGTCGAGGGAGAGCACCACGTCACCGAGAAGCGGTCCGTCGTTCGGCTCGCTCAAGGGAAAGGAGAGGACGTCGGTCGGCCGATCGCGGTGCCGCCACCTCCGGTTGAGACGGCGCATGCCCGCATCGCCCACGATGAGGAGCGACAGCTCGGCGCGCGGGCACCCCAGCTCGGCGAGGAACCGGCTCGCCCGCGCACGCAGGGCACGGGCCTGAGCCCTTCCCCGGCCGAGCTCGCATCGCACCCGCACGCTCACAGGCGCAGGCGCTCCGCGGTCACGAGCTCGAGCGGGACCTCGCCCGAGGCCTCCTTGGGCCGGGGGCCCTCCTCGCCCTCCCGCACGTGGTAGACCTCCTCCAGCCCGGCGACGAGCGCCTCGGCGATGGTGGTGAGGTCCTTCAGCGTGAGGGCGCACTCCTCGAGCTGGCCCTCGCTGAAGATCTCGTTGATGCGCTTGTGCACGAGCGCCCTGAGGCTCGAGGTGGTGGGCTCAGGCAGGGAGCGCGCCGAGGCCTCGCAGGCGTCGGCCATCATGATGAGGGCGGCCTCGCGGGTCTGGGGGATGGGCCCCGGATAGCGGAATACCCCCTCGTCCGGAACGGCGATGGCCTCACCCTCCTGGCTCGCCCTCGCCTTGGCCTTCGCCCAGAAGAAGGAGACGAAGCGCGTCCCGTGGTGCTGCCGGATGGCGTCCTCGACCTCGCGCGGGAGGCCCCAGTGCCGAGCCACCTCGACCCCGTCGATGATGTGTCGCTTCACGATGAGGGCGCTCATGCTCGGCGCGAGTTCGTCGTGGCGGTTCTCGTCCTTCTGGTTTTCCGAGAAGTAGCCGGGATTCCGGATCTTGCCGAGGTCGTGGTAGTAGGCGCACACCCGGGCGAGGAGCGGATTTGCCCCGACTGCCTCGGCGGCGCTCTCGACGAGCGCGCCCACGATGACCGAGTGGTGGTAGGTGCCGGGCGCTTGGATGATGAGGTCCTTCAGTGCCGGGTGATTGAGGTTGGCGAGCTCGAGGAGCTTCAGGTCGGTGAGATAGCCGAAGGTCCGGTGGACGAGGGGCAAGCTCGCCATGGCGAGCAGGGGCAGCACCACCGCGCCCGCCATGAGGGAAGCGAACGCCGGGGCGAGCGCGTCGCGAGGGCCGCGCGAGGTGAAGAGGTGCATGGCGAGGACCAGCACGACGCCGAGACCGCCGACTGCCATGCCCACCCTGAAGAGTGCGCCGCGTCCGCGGGTGGTGGGCACCATGCCTGCGGCGAGGACGGAGGTGAGCGTGGCGTAGAGCCCGAACAGGATCGAGTTCGCCGCCACGAGCCCGATGAGGGCGCCGCTCGCCACCGCGAAGAGGAGCGCCACCTCCGCCGAGAGGACGCTGCGCACGACGAGGGCCCCGGTCGCGAAGGGGACGAGCAGGAGGAAGGCCTCGGGAGGGACCTGGGGGAACCGGTCGCGCAGGGCGTCGCCCACCGCCGTTCCCCCCGCCGAGAGCGCCACGCTCGCCAGCATGGCGGCGGCGAGGAGCAAGGCGTCGCGGGGCGCGGGGCGAAAGCCGGACACGTTCCGCCGCGCGTAGCGCCAGAGCAGGACGAGCAGCGCGGCGACGAGGGCCAACGACCCGAGGCGCACGAAGAGGACCTCGCGCGGGCGCGTGTCGGCCCGGATACCCCGGAAGATGATGAGGTGCCGCTTCTCGATGGTCTCGCCCTCGCCGATGATCTTCTCCCCCCGCTTCACCTCGATGTAGACGGGCTTCACCCGGTCGGCGGCCTCCTGCTCCCGCCGCGCCGTCTCGGCCGGATTGAAGAGCAGGGTCGGGCGGACGAGCGCCGCCGCGACGTGTCCGAGGGCGAGGCGCTGGGCCGCGGTGGCAGGGCCTGAAATCGCCTCCGCCGCGCGACCGACGTCGGCGCGCGCGAAGTCGACCCCCCGCACGAGTCCGAGGTCGGTGAGGAGGTGCTCCGACTGCGGGGTGCCGTGGCGCACGGCGCGCACCATGACCCCCGAGCCACGGACGGTGGAGAGGCTCGGCAGATCCTCGACCAGGTTGCCGGACAGGCCGTGCGAGACGAGGGCGACGAGGTCCCCCTCCAGCGCCTCGGAGAAACGTCCCTCGGCGAGCGCGCCGAAATCGGCATCGTCGAGCCGGATGCCGAGGCGGTCCTCGAAGGCGCCGCGCAGGGGCGAGAAGACCTTCAGCGGATCGAAGGGGGGCTCGTGCCGGCGCGGCTCCCTCCTCGAGACGACCTTCACCTCCTTCACCTCCGGGAGCCCCGCGCGCAGGAGCACGAAGGCCGCCCGCACGCGCTCGGCCGCCTCCTCGGCGGCCGCCTCGTCCCAGTCGAACACCGGCCGTTCGGCGGCGGTCGCCGCCTGCCGCTGCTCCCCCGTCGCCGCTTCGTCCAGGATCCGGTGATCGCGGTGAGCGATGTAGGTCCCGAGGGCCGCCTTCCCGAGCGCCTCGTCGCCCGGGAGGCGCTGGGTCAGCGCCCCCGGGGTGAGGAGGTAGGAGGTCGCGAGGGCCACGAGCGCCAAAAGGGCGAGACCGAGCAGGCCCCGGCCCACCCTGGCCGAGGTCGAACGCTTGGCGAGGCGCGCCAGGAGCCCCGGCGGCGTCTGCGAGGGATCGCGGGAAGACACTGAACTGTAAAGGGTTGCACCCGAGCCCGTGGAACGCAAGCCAGTTTCGAAGCCCCTTTAGTCAGCCTGCGGGGTGGTCCTCGCCACCTCCCGCGCCGCTCGCTCCTCCTCGGCCTTGGCCTTGCGTTCGGCGTCGAAGGCATCGTAGGCCCGCACCACCTCCTGGACCAGCGGATGACGCACGACGTCGACCTCGCTGAACGAGCAGAAGGCGATCCCCTCGATCCCGCGCAGGACCTTCTGCACCTCGAGCAGCCCGCTCGCCCTGCCCTGGGGCAGGTCCACCTGGGTGACGTCGCCGGTGATGACCGCCTTCGACCCGTAGCCGAGGCGGGTGAGGAACATCTTCATCTGCTCGGAGGTGGTGTTCTGGGCCTCGTCGAGGATGACGAAGGCGTCGTTGAGCGTGCGGCCGCGCATGAAGGCGAGCGGCGCGACCTCGACCGTGCCGCGCTCGATGAAGGCGGAGGCCTTCTCGTAGTCGACCATGTCGAAGAGGGCGTCGTGCAAGGGGCGCAGGTACGGATTCACCTTCTCGGCGATGTCTCCCGGCAGAAAGCCGAGCTTCTCGCCCGCCTCCACGGCCGGTCGGCACAGCACGATGCGCTTCACCTTGCGGTCGACGAGGAAGGCCACCGCCATGGCCATGGCGAGGTAGGTCTTGCCGGTGCCGGCCGGCCCAATCCCGAAGACGATGTCGTTGTCGCGGATGGCCTGGATGTAGCGCTTCTGCCCGAGGCCCTTGGGCGTGATGACGCGGTGGCGCGCCGACACGTACACGGTGTCGCCGAAGATCTCTTTGAGCGGCACGCCCTGGCCAGCGAGCTTGGTGGCCTGGTCGACGTCCTCGAGGTAGAGGGGATAACCCGAGGCCACGAGGTCGTAGAGCTCGCGCAAGAGGAGCTCGGCCTGCTCGACCCGGTTGCCCTCGGTGCCGCTCACGACGAGCTGCCCGCCCCGCGAGCCCACCTGGATGCCCAGCCTGCGCTCGACGAGCTTCAGGTGCTCGTTGTGCGCCCCACACAAGATCCTCACCTTGTCGTTGTCGTCGAAGTCGAGACGGGCGGTCTTGTGGGACGGGGCGGCGTGGGCCAAATGTGTCCTCCGGCGGGTTTCGGGCTCGCCCGCCTCCTCTATCGGCAAGACCATAACGCCCCCCTCCGACGGGCGCCCGGAACTACGGAAGCGGGGCGAGCAGGACGAACCCCCCCTCAGGACGGCGGCGATAGTAGTAGGTCTCCCGATAGGGGTAAGAAAGGTCGGCGGGCGCCACGAGCCCGTCGTCGACGAGGGCCACCAGGGTTCGCGGGTACTCCCCGCGTTCGAGGCGCCACACCTCGAGCGCGCGGCCGAGCCGCTCGAGTTGATAGCGGGCGAGGAAGCTCTGCGGGGCACGTTCCGAGAGCTCCGGACCGCCGTCGAGGGCGAGGCTGCGCTCGTGGGCGAGCCAGAAGAGGACGGCGAGGACCAAAGCGAGTGCGAGGGTGGCCGAGAACCCGGCCGCTCCGCGCCGGAGCCGCTCCCCCCAGCTCCTCGCGTACGCGGTCATCCCGGCCGCGGCCGCCCGCTTCGCCGGCGCGATGGGTCGAAGAAGCTGCAGGTTCACGAGGTTGAGGAGCGCCTTGGAGGTCTCGAACTCGCCGAGGCGGGAGAGATCCACGAGCTTCGCCAGGGGGCGGCCGGGATCGGCAAGGGCGAAGACGCGCCGCTCGCTCGCGCCCAGGGCGGCCACCTCGTCCTTGCGCTCCGGGTCGTTGAGCTTCGCGAGCCTCTGGAAGGTCATCGCGAGGGAGCTGATCTTGCGGCGGACGAGCGGCCACTCGTCGACCCTGCGGAAGCCCTCCATGAGCAACGACTCGGCCCTTAGCGGGGTGGCGGTGCTCGGGTCCCACTCCACCGCACCCGGCTCGAAGCGGTAAGTGCCGTTCTTCCAGCCGAACAGGCCGTAGACCGTCTCGGTCGTCTGCAGCGAGGTCATCTCCTTCAGGTCCGCCTTCGAGACGAACTGCATCTCGACGAGGATGTCGCCCAGGCGGCGCAGGGTGCGACGCTGCGACTCGAGCGCGTGCTCGAGCTGCTCGCGGGTGATGAGCGCGGCGCTGAGGAGCCTCTCGCCCAGGCGGTCCTTCTGGGTGCGGCCGGCGTCCTCCGCCGAGACCACGCAACCGTCGGCGATGGCGACGTGGACCTCCTCGTCTCCGGTAGCGAGGTGCAGGACCCCGCTCTTCGCCTGCTGGGCGATGAGCTGCAGGATCTCGGCGATGCCAAAGTCCTTGAGCGTGCCGGTGAGCGCCATGGCCGCTAGCCCCGCGTCCGTCGGAAGAGGTGCCGCACCGCGAGCACCCAGATGACGAGGCCGAGCGGCGCCGCCGTGGCGAGCTTCGCCGCTTCCTCCAAACCCGACGGGTAGGGCGGGGGTACCGCCCCGCGCCAGAACACCCCGACGGCGGCCAAGAAGGCGAGGGCGAGCAGGACGACCGTGCCCACGAGGACCTCGCCCCACCACAGGTGGCCGCCTCCTCCGCTCGCCACGGCGAGCCCGCGCGCCACGAACCGCCTCAGGCGGGCGTAGCGGCCCACCTGCACCTGCTTGCGGTGCCGGTCGCGCGCCTCGACGACCCCCTTCTTCACGAACACGTTCACGCACTGTCCGCACAGGCCACCGGTGGCGGGCCCGCAGCGCTCGCAGGACGGCCCGCCGCAGCGCTCGCAGGCGCGGCTCGCCCGCTGGCGGCGGGCGAGCAAGGCGAGGGGCCAGACGAGGGCCGCCGCGGCGAGGGGGAGGTAGGGCCAGCTCGCCTGAGGCCAGGGGCCGGCCAGCCGCGATTCGAAGGCCTGCCGGACCGCGCGCGGGGCGTCGTCCTTGGCCAGGGCGGCGACCTCGGCCGCCGGCACCGGGACGTCGATGAGCCAGCGGTTGGCTCGAAAGTCCTCGTCGGAGCCGTAGCGCAGGACGAGCTCCGGATCGGCCAGGGCCGCCTTGCGCCGCGCCTCCTGCGCCTGGTCGAGGGCGGAGGAGCGCAGGAAGACCTTGGAGAGATCGTAGTGGGCGGCCGCGAGGGTGACGACGTCCCCGCTCGCCCCGGCCCGGTCGATGGCGGAGAGGTAGGCGGCCTTGGCGCCGTCGACGTCGCCCTCGAGGAAGCGCACGTTCCCCATGTCGACGAGGGCCTCGATGCGGTTTCCGGCCGACTCGTACCAGCGCCGGGCCGCCTTGAGGTCGCCGCGCCGCTTGTAGTGGCGGCCGAGCGCGAGCAGCGCCGCCGAGGGCAGCTCCCCGCGCTCGGCGCGCGCCTCCAGGGCGGAGGCGATCCGTCCGTCGTCGGCGCCCTGCTCGAGGCGGTAGACGGCGTCGGCGAGGGTGCCGGTCCAGGCGACGAGCGAGGCCGCCTTTTGCGTCCCGAGGGGGAAGAGCGCCACGACCACCAGGGCGAGAGCGGTCACCCGGCGCTCGGCCGGGGCGAGGTAAGGGGCGGCGGCGAGCGCGATGAGGACGAGCAGCGAGGCCGGACCGAGGTGCAGGGCCACCGGCACCGCGAGCAGGACGAGGGCGATGAAGCCCGCCTGCAGCGAGGTGGCGAATCGGATGAGCGGCAGGTGGTGAAAGTCGTGGAGGACGAGCCGCAGCCGCTTGAGGAAGAGCAGGCCGATGACGAGCACGCTCGTGGCGAGTCCCCCGGCGAGGAGCGCCACGAGGACGTCGCCGAGGAAGGCGCGCCGCGTGTGGGGTTCGCGCAGGGCCGAGCGGGCGGCGGCCCCGAGGTCGTTCACGGCCTCCCAGATCTGCCCGGCGGGATCGCGCAGGATGCGGGCCTCGGCGAGGACGAGGTGGGCCGAGGCGAGGTCGGGGGCGAGGGCCACCGCCAGCTCGGCGCGGGCCACCGCGTCGCCCGGAGCGCGGGCCTCGAGGGCCTGGCGCGCCGCCCGGATCTCGGCCTCGGCGAGGACGTCCAGGTTCTCGATGCCGAGCTCGTTCTTGAGCTCGATGAGGCGCTTCTCGGACTCCGCGGCCTTCGGCAGATCCTGCTCGCGCAGGGCGTCGCGCCGTTCGAGCCAGATCTTCTGCAGGTCCTCGAAGTGGCCCCGTACGAGCTCGATGGGACGCACCGGCGTCTCCCGCGGCTCCTTGGCCCCTGCGGGCGCGGGCGCAGCCGGGGCGGGCGGTGGCATCTCGGCGGCGGTGGGGGGCGGAGCGGGAACGGGGTCGCGCGGCGCGGGTGGGCTCTCCTCGGCCGGCAGGTCCTCGTCCACCATCGAGGGGGCGGTGACCTGGGCCCTGCCGGATGTAGGTGCGAGGAGGAGAGCCAGGAGGAGCGGCCGGAGCTTTTTCACGCGGCTACGGATGCTAGCATGCGTTCCCGCTCTTACAACCCGGCCATGGCGAAGCCCAGCGAAGCCATCGAGCGCCTGCTCGACATCATGGCGCGCCTGCGCGGCCCGGGAGGCTGTCCCTGGGACCGCGAGCAGACCCTCGCCAGCCTGAGGCCGTACGTGCTCGAGGAGACCTACGAGGTCCTCGAAGCCATCGACGACGGAAATCCGCGCGAGCACTGCGAGGAGCTCGGCGACCTGCTCCTGCAGGTCGTCTTCCAGGCCCAGCTCGCGAAGGAGCTCGGCCAGTTCGCCTTCGCGGACGTGGCCGAGGCCATCTCGGACAAGCTCGTCTCCCGCCATCCCCACGTGTTCGGGGACGCGCAGGTGCACGACGCCGAGGGCGTCCTCCGCCAGTGGACCGCGCTCAAGCGCAAGGAGAAGGAGCGCAAGGGCGGCGGCAAGAGCGTGCTCGAGGGCGTGCCGCGCGAGATGCCGGCCCTGGCGCGGGCGGAACGCCTCACCGAGAAGGCGAGCCGCATCGGCTTCGACTGGCCCGAGGCGGCCGGGGCGCGCGCCAAGGTCGACGAGGAGCTCGCGGAGCTCGACCAGGCCGTCGTCCACGGCGACACCCGCGCCGTCGAGGACGAGCTCGGCGACGTCCTCTTCGCACTCGCGAACCTAGCCCGAAAGCTGAGGGTACCGCCCGAGGAAGCCCTCCGCCGAGCCATCGGTCGCTTCATCGAGCGCTTCCACCACGTCGAGCGGGGTCTCGAGAAGGCAGGCGTACCGCTCGGGCAAGCGTCGCTCGAGGAGATGGAAGAACTCTGGAGTGAGGCCAAGGCGCTCGAGCGCGAAAACAAAAAAACCTCCAAGGCCTGACCCCTGCGACGACTTGTCAGCCCGTCCACAGTTCTTGTGGAAAGTCCGTGGACAAGTCTGTGGCTTCCCTTCAATGGCACACGTTTTTCACCGCTGCGACACGGCCTGCTGCATGTTGCATCATGAATAATAGTCAAGCATTTCACCGGATTGACCTGCTCCATCCACGGACCTATCCGGATCGGGGCCACGTCTACGCCTCTGGCCCGGAGCATGAATAGCCGTTAGTGGATAAGTCCTCTCCCGCACAGGTGGCGCCGGGCCGCACGGGACATGGCCGAGCGCGGCAGGTGCTGCGGAGGCCTTAGCGCCACAAGGCCCCGCCGCGCAGGCTGCTCGCGCGCCTATGTCGCCGTAGGAGGAGCCGCGTTTGCCCCCGAGAGGAGTAGGCCGGGATCCACCGTCCGGGTCGAGAGCGCGCTTGACTCAAAAGGGCGCGGGGCGGTAGATAGCGCCGCTTCCCAACAGCGAAATTCCGGAGAGTCACGTTGGCGAACACCCGTTCCGCTGAGAAACGCAACCGTCAATCCCAGAAGCGCCGCGCGCGCAACGCCAGCGTCCGCACCGGACTCAAGTCGGCCGTGAAGAGGGCGCGCGAGGCCTTCGCCAAGGGGGATCCTGGCTCCGGCGCCGCGTTGAAGAGCGCGGTGAGGACCCTCGCCAGGGCGGCCTCCAAGGGCATCATCCACAAGAACGCCGCCTCGCGCCGCATCGCCCGGCTGGCCCGGGCTGCGCACAAGGGCGCCGCGCCCGCCGCGAAGTCCTAGCGTTTCGCGGTGTGAAGCTCGGGTGGGACCCCGGACAAGGCGCCTGCCTTCAAGGCGCCTCGAGGCGTTCCACCACGTCCCGCGCCACCGCGTCGGCCGCGTGCCTCAGGGCGAGCCGACGACGGCCCTCGCTCTCGAGCGGATCCTGTCCGGCGAGCAGCTCCTCGCCCTGCTCGGAAATGAACTCCGTCTCCGTCTTGCCGTCCACCACGAGTCTCACCTGGACGCGTATCCGCGCCTGGTAGGTGCCGCCGACCGCGGTCGGCCCGAAGGTGGAGAGGAGGACCGCCCCCTCGAGATGCGCCGGCGCCGCGGCGCCCGCGTCCGCGCCGCGGCGGGCAAGCTCCCGCCGGAGCGCCGTCGCCACGATGACCCCGAGCTCGGCGTCGGAGGTCTGGTTCTCGAGAGGGCGGACGAAGATGCGCCGGGCCTTCTCGGGGAGGAGATTTTTCCCGGTGGTCGGCGCGTAACCGCAGGCGAAGGCGCCCGCGAGCAGGAGGAAGAGCCCGAGGCGGGGCGAGCCAGCCCGCAGAGCGGTGCGGGATCTCATGCACGGAGCCCTAGTTCGCGACGAAGTTCATGAGGCGGCCCGGCACGAAGACCACCTTGCGGATGGTCTTCCCGGCGAGGTGCGCCCTCACCTTGTCCTCGAGCTCCGCCTTCTCGCGCACCTCGGCCTCCTTGGCCTCGGCCGCCACCGTCACCTCGCCCCGCAGCTTCCCGTTCACCTGGACGGCGACCGTGACGGTCTCGAGGACGACCAGGGCCGGGTCGTAGGGCGGCCAGGGCTCGTCGCAGAGCAACCTCTCGCGGGCCCCCGGCCCGAGCACCTCGTGCCACAGCTCCTCGGCCGCATGGGGCGCGAAGGGGGCGAGGAGCGTCGCGAGCGCGAGCAGGGCCTCGCGCACCGCGGCGAGATCGGCCGGTCCCCCGGGCTCGAGAGCGTAGAGGGCGTTCACGAGCTCCATGAGGGCGGCGATGCCGGTGTTGAACTTGAGGTCGCCCTCGAGTCCCTCGGTCACCTTGCGGATGGTGCGGTGGGTGCGGCGGCGGAGCTCGAGGGCCGCCCCGGCGGCCTTGGCGAGCAGGCCGGGGTCGGCCGTGAAGGCGGCTTGCCGCGCGTGGAAGATCCTCCAGATGCGCGAGATGAAGCGGAAGAGGCCGTCCACCTGCTCGTCGGACCAGTCGATGTCCTTCTCGGGCGGGGCAGCGAAGAGCATGAACAGGCGCACCGTGTCGGCCCCGTACTTCTTCACCATGGGCCCGGGCGCCACCACGTTGCCCCAGCGCTTCGACATCTTGCGCCCGTCCGGTCCGTTCACGATGCCCTGGGTGACGAGCCTTGTGCAGGGCTCCGCGACCTGGACGAGGCCGAGCTTCTTCATGACCCGGTTCCAGAAGCGGAAGTAGAGCAGGTGCATCACCGCGTGCTCGGGGCCACCCACGTAGACGTCGACCGGGAGCCAGCGGCGTGCGAGCGCCGGGGAGAAGGGCTCTTGGTCGTCCTGGGGCGAGAGGTAGCGCGCGTAATACCAGGAGGAGTCGACGAAGGTGTCCATCGTCTCCGTCTCGCGCCTGGAAGGCTTGCCGCACTTCGGACAGAAGGTGTTGACGAAGTGAGGGACCTTGGCGAGCGGGGGCTCGCCGGTCCCGGTGATGATGGCCTCCTCGGGGAGTCGCACCGGCAAATCCTCGAGCGGCACCGGCACCGCCCCGTGCTCCGGGCAGTAGATGATGGGGATGGGGGTGCCCCAGTAGCGCTGGCGCGAGAAGCCCCAGTCGCGCAGGTGGAAGCGCACCGTCGCCGACCCGAAGCCCCTCGCGTGGGCGTCGGCGCTCATGCGCCGGCGCGCCTCCTCGCTCGATAGCCCGGTGTAGCGCCCGGAGGCGACGAGGATCCCGTCCTCGCAAGAGGCCTCCTCGAGTGCCTCCCCCCCGGGGAGAGCCTTGCCCGAGGCCGGCTCCACCACCACCCGCACCGGGAGGCCGTACTTTTTCGCGAACTCGAAGTCGCGCTGGTCGTGGGCGGGGACGCTCATGACCGCGCCCGTCCCGTACTCGGCGAGGACGAAGTTGGCGATCCAGATGGGGAGCTCCTCCCCGGTGTAGGGATTCACGGCCAGCGCGCCGGTGAAGACCCCCTCCTTCTCCGCCCCCTCCCCCGTCCGCTGGTTCGCGTCGATGGAGCGGACGCGCTCGACGAAGGCACGCACCTGCCCTTCACGTTCCTCGGTGGTGAGGCCGAAGACGAGCGGGTGCTCGGGGGCGAGCACGAGGTAGGTGCATCCGAAGATGGTGTCGAGACGGGTGGTGAACACCTTGATCTTCCCTTCGGAGCCCTTGAGCCCGAAGTCGACCTCGGCCCCCTCGCTGCGGCCGATCCAGTTGCGCTGCATGGTGGTGACCCGCTCGGGCCAGGCCTTGAGCTCGTCCAGGCCCTCGAGCAGCTCGGAGGCGTAGGAGGTGATGCGGAAGGCCCACTCCGGGATGATCTTCTCCAAGACCTTGGACTGGCACCGCTCGCAGACCCGTTCCCCGTCCTGCTCGAGGACCTGCTCGTTGGCGATGACGGTGAGGCAGCCGGTGCACCAGTTGGCCTTGCCCTGGCGGCGGTAGACGAGCCCCTCCTCCAGCATGCGGATGAAGAACCACTGGTTCCACCCGTAATACTCGGGGTCGGCGGTGACGATCTCGCGCTCCCAGTCGAAGGAGAAGCCGAGCGAGCGGAGCTCGCTCCGGAAGGCGACGATGTTCTCGCGGGTGCGCTCGGCCGGGTGCTTGCCGTCCTTGAGGGCGGCGTTCTCGGCCGGCAGCCCCAGGGCGTCGAAGCCGATGGGGTGGAGCACGTCGTAGCCGCGCATGCGCTCGAAGCGGGCCAGCGCATCACCGATGGTGTAGACGCGCGCGTGCCCCATGTGCATGGCACCCGAGGGATAGGGGAACATCTCGAGGACGTAGCGCTTCTCGGCCTCGCCGCGGCGGCCGGCCGCGAAGGCCTGCGCCTCGGTCCAGCGCTTCTGCCAGCGGGGTTCGATCGACTGCGGCTCGTAGCGTTCATTCATGGACATGGAGTCTCTCTTCGAGCCGCGCATCCTAACCTTTCGCCCGACCCGCCGTCATGCCCATAACTTGCCCTGCCGCGCCTGCAGGCCCTCACCCGCGCGGGAACAAGGCCGCTTAGGGCGCCCGGCCCTCCTTGAAGCTATAGTGCAAGGCCCAAAACCCGCGCGAGAGCGAACGCCCATGTTCCCGACCGTCTACATCGCCGACATTCACCAGCACGAGGGGCAGGAGGTCACGCTTCACGGCTGGCTCGAGAACCGCCGCTCCTCCGGCAAGCTCCACTTCCTGCAGGTGCGCGACGGCACCGGCCTCATGCAGTGCGTGGTCTTCAAGGGGAACGTCACGCCCGAGGTCTTCGCCGAGGCGGACCACCTGCCCCAGGAGACCTCCCTCACCCTCACCGGCGCCGTCAAGAAGGACACCCGCTCGGCCCGGGGTTATGAACTCGACGTGAAGAGCCTCACGGTATTGGCGAGGCCCACCCGCGAGTTCCCCATTGGCCACAAGGAGCACGGGGTGGCCTTCCTCATGGAGCAGCGCCACAACTGGATGCGCTCCCAGCGCCAGCAGACCATCCTGCGGGTGCGCCACAGCGTGGTGAAGGCCATCCGAGACTTCTTCGACGGGCGCGGCTTCACCCTGGTCGACGCGCCCATCTTCACACCGAGCGCCTGCGAGGGCACCTCCACCCTGTTCGAGGTCCCCTACTTCGACCTCGGCAAGGCCTACCTCACCCAGTCCGGACAGCTCTACATGGAAGCGGCCGCCATGGCCCTCGGCAAGGTCTACTGTTTCGGCCCCACCTTCCGCGCCGAGAAGTCGAAGACGCGCCGGCACCTCACCGAGTTCTGGATGGTCGAGCCGGAGGTCGCCTTCATGGACCTCGAGGGCGACATGCAGCTCATGGAGGAGCTCGTGGCCTCGATGGTGGCGGACGTGCTCGCTCGCCACGAGGCCGAGCTCACCCGGGTCCTCGAACGCGACGTCTCCAAGCTCAAGAACGTCAAGGTCCCCTTCCCGCGCATCACCTACGGCGAGGCCGTCTCCGTCATAGAAAAGGCCGGCCACCCCATGAAGTGGGGCGACGACATCGGAGGCGACGAGGAGACCCTGGTCGCCTCGGCCTACGACCGGCCGGTCCTGGTCCACCGCTACCCGTCCGATCTCAAGGCGTTCTACTTCAAGAAGGATCCCGCCGATCCCAAGCTCGCCCTGGGCTGCGATATGCTGGCGCCCGAGGGCTACGGGGAGATCATCGGAGGTGGACAGCGCGAGGACGACCTCTCCGTCCTCGAGGCCTCGCTCGACAGGTTCGAGCTACCCCGCGACGCCTTCGAGTGGTACCTCGACGTCCGCCGCTACGGGACCGTGCCGCACGCCGGCTTCGGCATGGGCATCGAGCGCTGCGTCGCCTGGATCTGCGGGCTCCACCACGTGCGGGAGACCATCCCCTTTGCCCGGATGATGGAGCGCATCACCCCCTAACGGGGGCACTTCTCGAGCAGCCCTCTCACCGTCAGGACCACCTCGCCGCTCTGGACCGGCTTCACGAGAAATGCATTCGCGCCGAGGCTCATCGCTCGCTGCCGGTCGTGCTCTGCCCCCTCGGTGGTGATGACCACGATGGGGGTCCCACGGTGGTCGGCGGCCGCCCGCACCAGCCGGATGAGCTTCAGCCCGTCCATCACCGGCATGTTGATGTCGGTGAGAAGGATGTGCACCTCGGCGCCCTTGAGCTTGCGCCAGGCATCGGCGCCGTCCTCCGCCTCGATCGAGGAGATCCCCGCGCGTTCGAGCGCGTAGCCGAGTTGCCGGCGCATGGAGGCGCTGTCGTCGACCACCAGGGCGCGGATCTCGGGCAGGTCCGACATCCTCACCGCCCTCCGGCGAAGCGCGCCAGGCGGTCCGCGATGCCATCGAGGGAGAGCACCTCGACCCGCCCGGTCTCGGCGGCCTTCCGGGGCATGCCGTACACCACCGCCGACTCGGGTGACTCGGCGAGGGCGAGCCCTCCCGCCTCGGCGACGGCGCGGACCCCGCGGCACCCGTCGTCGCCCATGCCGGTGAGGACCACCGCGCAGACCCTCTCCCGCATGGCGGCCGCGGCCGACTCGAAGAGGAGATCGGCGCTCGGGCAGTAGCGCTCCTCCCTTTCCTCGGGGCGCACGAGCGCCATGCGCAGGGGCCCGCCCACCTCCCGCGGCGGATCGAACCGCAGGTGGCGACCTCCGGGTGCGATGACCACCCGACCCTCGCACAGCTCTTCCCCGTCCCTCGCCTCGCGCGCGTCGAGCCCGGTCCGCCGGGAGAGGCGCTCGGCGAAGGCGCCGGTGAAACGCTCGGGCATGTGGAGCGCCACCGCATAGGCGAGCGGGAGCGGGCCCTCGAGCTTGGAGAAGAGCCGGGTGAGCGCCGTGGGCCCGCCGGTCGAGGCCCCGATGACGACGAGGCGCCGCGCCCGCGAGGCTTCGCGGCGCTCCAGGGGACCCGAGGCCGGGGTATCCTCCCGCACCCCTCCCAGGCTCTCGATGCGCAGGGCGCGCACGGTCGCGATCTTGGCGAGGAGTTCCTCGCGCAGGACGAGTTGCTTGCCCGGGTCGCGCTGGCCGGGCTTGGCGATGAAGTCGAGCGCGCCGAGCTCGAGGGCCTTGAACACCTCCTGCTTGCGTGAGTTGGAGGAGATGACGAGGACGGGGGTCGGCTGCCTCGCCATGAGCAGCCTCAAGAACGTGAAGCCGTCCATGCGGGGCATGCCGAGGTCGAGACAGATGCAGTCGGGCCTCAGCTCGAGCGCGAGCTGGAGCGCCTCCTCGCCGTCGCTCGCCTCTCCGATGACCTTCACCCCCGCCTCGTCGGAGAGGATGTCGGCGATGGCCTTCTGGCTGGTCGCCGAGTCGTCGACCACGAGCACGCGGATGGGAGTGCGTGGGTTCAAGGGAGGCGAGGGCGGGGAGGTGCGCACGTTTTGACGAGGGTCAGGTGGGGTTGAAGGGCTTGCGATAGACGAGGTCCTGGCGTAGCTGGGCGATCTCGAAATCGGTGGTGACGTGGAGGAGCGACTCGGCGTGGCCGAGCAGGAAGTAACCGCCCTCCGCCAGCTGATGGTAGAAGGTGCGCACCGCCCGCTTGCGCGCCTCGAGGTCGAAGTAGATGAGGACGTTGCGGCAGAAGACGACGTCCATCGTTCCGAGACAGCGGGCGGCCCACTCGTCGAGCAGGTTCATGTGGGTGAAGCTCACGAGCTTTTGCAGCGGCTCGCGCGCCTGCCACTTCCCGCCCTCCAGGCGAAAGTAGGGCTTCACGAGCTCCGCCTCGGCCGTCCGGAAAGCGTGCGGCCCGTAGGCGCCGGCCCGTGCCACCGCGAGGACCCGCCGCGTGATGTCGGAGCCGAGCACCTCGAGCTTCCATCCCTCGAACAGCCCGCTCTGCAGGAGCAGGACCGCGACCGTGTAGGCCTCCTCCCCGCTCGAGCAACCCGCGCACCAGATGCGCAGGCGCTTCGCCTCGGCCCTCCTCTCCGCGAGCAGGGGCAGGATCTCCTGTGCGAAGGCGCGCAACTGGTGGGGCTCCCGGTAGAAGTAGGTCTCGTTCGTGGTGAGCGCCTCGGCAGCCATCTCGAGCTCGCCGCGCTGACGCGGGTCGTAGCGGAGAAGCCGGTAGTAACGACCGAAGTCGGGAAGGCCCAGGTATTCGAGCCTCGGTGCGAGCCGCCGCTGCAGCATGAAGAGCATGTCGTGGTCGAAGGAGAGGCCGCAGTACTCGTGGATGAGATCGCTCAGAAGCCTGAACTCCTCCCGGCTCATGGCGATGGCACTGCGCATAGAAGTCCCCGCCCCTAAGCGCGGCCCCTCGGGTCGCGCAGGGTCGCGGAGAGCTCCTCCATGACGAGCGGGTCCTTCTCCTCGAGGGCGAGCTCCCGGAGGGCCTTCACGAGCGCCGGCTCACCCCGAGCCGAAAGGGCGTGGGCGGCCGCGCGCCTCACGTCCCACCGCGGATGGCGGGCGGCCTCGAGCAGGAGCGCGTTCGCCCTCGTCCCGGGAAGCCCGGACGCGGCCCGCACGGCCTCCTTCACGAGCTCCGGGTCGGCATGGCGGGCGGCCTCTTGCAAGAGGACGGGGTCCTGGGCCTTGAGGTCGGTGAGCGCGTGCAGGGCCGCGGCGGCCGCCTCGGTCGAGGCAGCGAAGTCCCGGGCGAGCTCGCGCAGCGCCTCGACGTACTCGACGGCCCCGCAGCGCCCGAGAGCGATGGCCGCCTCGGCTCGCACGACGGGAGAGGGATCTCCGAGCGCCAGGGCGAGGCTCCGACCCCCTTGCTCGAGAAGCCGGCCCGAGCCCTTTGCGGCGAGCAGCCCCAAGGCCCGAGCCGCCGCCGCCCGCACCGCGTCATCCAGGTCCTCCAGGGCGAGGAAGAGCTCGGGCAAGGGCCACGCCACCGCGGGAAGGCGGGCTCCCAGCGCGGAGAGCGCCCCGACCGCGGCCACCCGCGTCTCCGGGTGCGCCGAGCGCACGAAGACTCTGAGCGCCGTCACGTCCTCGGCCTCCCCGATCCGGCCGAGGAGACGGAGCAGGGCCGGGCCCGAGGCGGGGAGCCGAGTGCGACAGGCTTCGAGCACGCTGCGACGGACCTCCTCGTGGCCAGAGAGCTCGACGAGGGCGGACACCGCGGCCCCGGAGACGGCCGGGTCCTCGTCGGAAAGGAGGGGAGCGAGGGCCGCCACCGCCCGCGCATCGCCGGTCCGCCCCAGCGCCTCGATGGCCAGGTCGCGCGCCGCCTCGGCCTCGCTCCCCAGCGCCTCCTCGAGGATGAGGAAGGCTCCCGGATCGGAGAACCGGGAGAGCGCCGCCGCCGCCACCACCCGCGGCACCGGGGGGAGCGTGGGGAGCAGTTCCGAGAGCACCTTGCCCGCCGAGGGACCGATGGCGGCGAGCGCCTCGGCGACGAGCGGGCGCAGCCGGTCGTCCTCGGCACAGGTGGCGATGGCCGAGACGTGCCGCGCTTGGCCGATCCAGGAGAGCACCGCCAGGGCACCCGTCCTCACGGTGAGCTCGCCTGCGCTGAGGACCGCCGCCGCGCTCTCCGGAAGCTCGGGGGTCCGGGCGAGCGCCTCGTGCACGGCCGCCGCCAGCACGTCCTGCCGATGACCCCGTCTCTGGCGGTGGTGGCCGATGCCGGCGAGGGCGGCCTCCCGGACCCCGCGCGACCGATCCTCGAGCCCCTGGGCCAGGAGCTTCAGCGCCACCGGCTCGTCGCTCATCCCGGCAAGGCGCAGCACCGGGCGGCGGAGCCCTCGGTCGGAGGAGAGCCTCTCGAGCTGTGGACCCGGGAGCGGGGAACGAAGCCGCAGGAGCGCATCCAGGATGGCCCGGGCGAGATCTCCGTCCGAGGGATCGAGGGCTGCGCGGAGCCCCGCCACCGCCTCCTCGCCGCCGAGCTTGCCGAGCGCCACGGCGGCGGCCACCCGGGTGTTGGGATCGCGGTCTGCAAGCCGAGCCCGGAGCGAGAGAACCGCCCGCCGATCTCCCAGGTCTCCCAGGATCTCGGCCGCTGCGGTGCGCACCTCGGGCGTTGGGCTCTCGAGCGCCTCGGCGAGCGGGCCCAGGGCCGAGGCCCCCACGAGGACGAGCGCCTCGCCCGCCGCCGCCCGTAGCGAGGGCCCCGAACCGGCCTCGAGCGCGTCGAGGAGCCGCGGAAGGGTGAGGGCGGGATCTCCGCGCGCCAGCCGCTCGGCGGCGGCGCGCCTCACGCGCCAGCTCGCATCGCCCAGCCGCTCGAAGAGCAGATCGATCGTGGAGGCGAGCGTCGGATCGCGTTCGAGGGTATCGCGGTAGCGGCGCTCCTCGTCCTCCTCGCGAAGGGCTCGCCCGCCCTGGCCGACCGTGTCGCTCACGTGCCGTCCGCCCCTGCCCCGCGCAGCGCTCGCGCTCGCTCGGGGCTGTCGGCCTCGAGGAGCGCCTTCACATTGAGAAGCAGGCGGAGCCTCGGGCTCGCCGGGCCCTTGCCGCCCCGGACCCCCGTCCCGGGCCGCCCCTCCGCCGCCCCGCACACCCCGAGAAAGAGGCGGGAACCGCTGGCGGCGAGGAGCGGCGGAGGAGGACCGATGGCGGAGCGGGCGAGCCGGATCACTCCCGACACCCCGTCCACCACGAGCCCGAGCACCCTCCCGGCCACGTTCACGACGAGGACCTTGGGACGCGGGCCGGCCGGGCCAGCGAGGCCGAGCCGCTTCCTCACGTCCACGACCGGGATGACCTCGCCCCGCAGGTTCACCACCCCTTCCATGAAGGCGGGCCCACGTGGGACCGGCGTGATGGGGAGGGGCTGGAGGATCTCCCGCATGCGCCGCAGGTCGATGGCGTACTCTTCGTCGCCCACCCGGAAAATGCACAGCTCGATGATGGGGTCCGCCCGGCCCGGCTCGGGCGGCGGGGCCGGCGGGGCGATGGCCATCTCGGCCGCGCGTCGTCCCGGCTTCACTTGCCCTCCGCCGGGTGGGTGGGGCCGCCGTCGCGCAGCACTTCTGAGAGGTCGAGCAGGATGAACATCCGGTCGCCTTCCCGGCCGATGCCGCGGATGAACTCGGCATAGGCCCCCCCGATCCCGGTTGGCCGCCCCTCCACCTGCGAGGGGGCGAGCCGCACCACCTCGGACACGGCATCGACGAGGAGGCCGCGCCGGCCCGCGCCCGCCTCACACACGAGCACGCGCGACTGGCGCGAGGGAGCCGCCGCCGGCAGGCCCAGCCTCTGCCGTGGGTCGAAGACGGCGATGACCTCGCCCCGTACCATGATGACGCCGAGCACGTGCGAGGGTGCGCGGGGGACCTCGGTGATGGACGGCGCCTTCAGGATCTCGCGAACCTGCCCGATGGCCACCCCGTATTCCTCCCCTCCCAGCATGAAGGTGAGCCACTCGCTGCGAGCCTCCTCGATCTCGGGGAGGCGCGCCGGAGAGGTGGAGAGGACGGCCGGCAAGCCCAGCACTTCCTCGTCCTCGCGCCAGAAGAACTCGTCGAGCGGGTCCGGCCCCTGTTCCGGCTCCGGCGAAGACCGGGCGAGGGAGGCGAGCTCCTCCTTCAGCAGGTCCTCGAGCCGCTCCCCTTTCTCAGGCGCTTGCGCAACCGGAGGAGGTGGAGGGACCGTCTTCGGGCTCTCGCTGGCGGACGGGTCTTGCCGGGCCTCGGCCCGTTCCCTCGCCTTCTGCCGGATGCGCAAGAAGTCCATCGGCGCTGTTTCGTGCTCGGCCCGCACGGCCCCGCGGGCGCTTGTCCCAGGAGGCTGTCCGGCCCCCGCTAGGAGTCTACCCTGTTGGCCCCCCCGGCGCCGACCCAGGCGTCGAGCTCCTCTATCGCCGCCTTGACCACATCCGCCCCGATCTCGCGCGCGTCCCGCGCGAAGCCCTCGAGCAAGGCACCGTTGGCGATCTGGTTCACGAGACGCGGGATGCCGCCGCTCCGCCCGTGGACGAGCTCGACCGCTTCCGGGGTGAAGAGCGGCGCCTCCCGGCCCGCGGTCTTGAGACGATGGACGAGATAGCTGCCGGTTTCGGCGGCCTCGAGGGGGCCGAGGTGGTAGGCGACGCCCACCCGCTGCGCGAAGGCCTCTCCCCCCTTGGCCGGCAAGCGCGCTCGGAGCTCCGGCTGGCCGATGAGGACGAGCCCGACGAAGGCGCGGTCGTCGGCAGCGAGGTTGGTGAGGAGCCTCAGCTCGTCGTAGGCGGCCCGTCCCGGGAGCAGCTGGGCCTCGTCCACCACCACCACCGGGAACAGGCCCTCCGCGTCGAGGCGACCGAGGTGCTCGGCCAGGGCCGCATAGGTATCGACCTTGCGGCGCCGCTCCTTCACGCCGAAGGCTTGAGCCACGCTGGCGAGCAGCTGCGCCGCGGGCAGGGCCGGGTTCAAGATGAGCGCGAAACGGCAGCGTTCGGCGAAGTCGTCCACGAGCGCCCGGGAGAGGGTGGTCTTGCCGGTGCCCACCTCCCCGGTGAGGACCGCCACCTCGCGCTCCTCGAGCGCGAAGGAGAGGCGCGAGAGCGCCTCGGCGTGGCCCTTCGACGGGAAGAGAAAGGCCGGATCGGGCGTCTTGGAGAAGGGTTTGCGCTTGAGCCCGAAGTGCTGGAGGTACATCGAGCGGCGCTCCTTGGGCGTCGAAAAAAGGGCCGCGCTCGACGCGCCCACCGCGTCTCGCGCCTCGAAACGTGCGCTAACCTCCCTCGAGCGCCTCGACCAGGCTCTCGCGGTGGACGACCTCCTCGATGATGGCGCCGACGTCGAGGACGAGGATGGTGCGGCGGTTGCCGAGGTCGGTGGCGCCGGCGATGCCGCGCACGCCGCTGAGCGCGTTGCCGAGTGCCTTCACCACGATGTCCTGCTGGCCGACGAGGCCATCGACCGCCACCCCGAGCCGCTCCTGCGCGAGGCCCACCACCACCACGTAGAGCGGGCCCTTCGCGGCCTCGCCGGCCGGGGCCCCGAAGAAGCGGCCCAGCCGGATGAGGGGGAGGGTCGTGCCGCGGAGGCTTATCACCTCGCGCATCTCGATGGTCTTGAGCTCGGCCGGCGTCACCGTGATGATCTCGAGGACGGTGTTGAGCGGAACGGCGTAGGTGCGGCCGGCCGCCGAGACCACCAAAGCCCGGATGATGGCGAGCGTCACCGGCAGGGTGATCTCGAAGCGGGTCCCCCGGCCGACCTCGGTGTGCAGGTCGATGATGCCGCTCATGGCCGCGATGTTGTTCTTCACGACGTCCATCCCCACCCCGCGGCCGGAGAGGGCGGTCACCTCCTTCGCCGTCGAGAAGCCGGCGAGGAAGATGAGGTTCAGGCTGTCCCGGCGCGAGAGCTGCGCGGCCGCCTCGGCCGAGATGACGCCCTTCTCCACCGCCGCCTCGCGGATGCGATCTCCGTCCATGCCCGCCCCGTCGTCCGACACCGCGATCTCCACGTGACTGCCCTTCTGCTCGGCCGACAGCGTGACCCGCCCGGCCGAGGGCTTGCCGGCCGCCCGGCGCACCTCGGGAGCCTCGATGGCGTGATCGAGGGCATTGCGGATGAGGTGCATGAGCGGATCGGAGAGGTCCTCCACGATGAGCTTGTCGAGCTCGACCTCGCCGCCCTTCACCTCGAACTCCACCTGCTTGCCGAGGTCGCGCGCGAGCTTGCGCACCATGCGTGAGAGCTTGTCGAAGATCTGAGCGAGCGGCACCATGCGCACTTCCAGGATCCCGGCCTGGAGCTCGTTCAGCTTGCGATCGAGTGCGCGGCTCTCCCGATGGAGCTCGAGCCCGAGGGTGGACGATTCCTCCCCGGCCCGCAGCCGCTCGGCGATGCCGAGCAGGCTCGTCTTCACGAGGACGAGCTCGCCGACGAGGTTCATGAGCCCGTCGAGCTTGCCGATGTCCACCCGCACCGCCTGCGTGGCCGAGCGCAGCGAGGCGTCGACCGCAGGCCCTGCCCCGTGGGGAGTGGGAAGGGTCCGCTCTGGCGTGGGGGGCGCGGCCTCCTCGTCGTCGCTCTCCGGCCGAGCCGGCCGCATCCCCGGGGGGGGTTCCGACACGGCCGCTGGCCTTGGGGTCGAGGCGACGAACGCCTTCGCCGCGGGAGGTGCCTGGGAGACGGCCTGCGCGGTGGGGGGTCCCTCGGACCTTCGCCGGATGAGATCCACCTCCGCCGAGGGCCCCGAAAGTGCCCGCACCTCCTGCATGTCCTCGGCCGAGGCGAACAGCACGTCGAAGGCGATGCCGTTCGGATCGGTCGCCTGCGCCGAGGGCAAGGTGGCGATGACCTCCCCCCCGGGCTTGAGGCGTTTCTTGAGCTCGTCGAGCGCCGTGTCGAAGGTGGCGAGGTCGAACCCGACCCCCACCCGGAAGATGGAGAGGCCCTTCTGCAAGCTGGTCCGCAGCCGGTGCTCCTCGTACTCGGTGAGCACCGAGCGCACCCCTTCGCCGAGGGCGAGGTCGGCGATGGGGTCGACCGCCGTGGCGGGAGGCTTGGCCCGGCCACCGCGCAGCTTCGCCGCGAGCGCCTCGACCTCGGCCGAGATGGAAGGGCTCTTCTCGCCCCCTTCCTCGGCGAGGAGCCTCCCGAAGAGGCCGGGCGTCGACTGCAGGAGGGCGAAGGACGGGTCGTCGAGCGGGCTTCGACCCATGCGCACGTCATCGAGCCGGTCCTCGAGCGCGTGGGCGAGCGCGACCATGCGCTCGACCCCGAACATCGACGAGAGGCCCTTCAACGTGTGAGCCGCCCGGAAGACCGCGTTCAGGCAGTCGGGGTCGGCCTCCGTCCCGTTGCGGGTGTCTTCCAGCAGGACGAGGCCCTTGTCGAGGGTCTCGATCGTCTCCTGGGCCTCGGTCTTGAAGTCGGCGAGGGCCTTGTCTGAGGGGCGGTCGGCCATGGGCACGCCACCCAGAAAGTCCTGTCAGGCGGCCTCTTTATCGTACCACGGCCCCGGGATGGGACAAACCGGGGCCCCGGGGCGGCATCTCCACGCGGGAGATCGGCGCCACGATCTCGACCTCGCCTGCCTGCAACGCCTCCCGCGCGAGCAGGAGGTCCTTGTACATGGGGCGGGCCTCGCCGAGGAGGACGAGCTTTTGCGGCGCAACCGGAAGGAGGGCCTCGAGGAAGAGGCGGATCGTGGGGATGAGGGCGCCCGGCACCGTGGCGGGCAGCGCCCCGGCCCAGCTCGCACTCCCCGCCTTGCGCATGGCCACCGTGAGGTGCGTCGCCTGCTTCATGAATTCGGCGGGTTCCCCGAGCGGCCTCGGCAGCCCGAAGCAGAAGATGCGGGGCACCGCGATGCGGCCGCCGGAGGGGAGGAGCAGGGCCTCCCCCGTGTCGGGCTCGAAGCGCCCGTCGCGGATGGTTCGCGAGATGAGCCCACACAACCTCCAGTCCGCGAACCCGGCCAGGCCCTGCAGCGGTCGCTCCGGGCCGACGAACAGGGCGAGCGCCTCGGTGTCGAGGGCGTCGATGGCGGCGAGGCCGAGGTCGGCCGTCTCGATGCGAACGCCCATGGCGACTAGCCCCCGCTCCGGCCCTCGCGCCGCGCGGGCTTGAGCCCGCTCGCGATCTTGTCGAGGACCCCGTTGATGAAGGCCCCCGAGCTCTCGCTGCCGTACTTCTTGCCGAGCTCGATGGCCTCGTTGATGACCACCTTCACCGGGACCTCCTCGCGGTGCAAGAGCTCGTGCACGGCGAGCCGCAGGATGTTGCGGTCCACCTTGGCCATGCGGTCAAGCCGCCAGTGAGCCGAGACCGCCTCGATGGCTTCGTCGATGGCACAGCGGTTCTCGGCCACCCCGCGCACCAGGCCCTCGGCGAGCGCCATGACCTCGCGCTCCACCGGCTCGAAGCTCCTCCAGAAGCGGGCGAGCGCCTCGTCGAGGTCGCTCGCCGCGACGTCGATCTGGTAGAGCGCCTGGACCGCGCGCTCCCGGGCCCTGGTCTGCCTCGCTTGGGCCATCCTCTATCCTTCACTCCTTCTGCTTGCCCACCCGTCCGCCCGCCACCTTGAGCACGTTCGCTTGCTCGATGACGGCGACCGCGGCGTCGGCTCCCTTGTTGCCCGCCTTCACCCCGGCCCGCTCGAGCGCCTGCTCCAGCGTGTCGCAGGTGAGGATCCCGAGGGACACCGCGCAGCCCGACTCGAGGGAAACCACCCCCACCCCCTTCGTCGCCTCGGCCGCCACGTACTCGAAGTGAGGCGTCCCACCGCGGATGACCGCTCCGAGCGCGATGGCCCCGTCGTAGCGCCCGCTCGCGACCACCTTCCTCAGGAGCGCCGGCAGCTCGAAGGTCCCCGGGCAGCGGTAGACGTCGATGGCCGATTCATCCGCTCCGTGGCGGCGCAGCGCGTCGACGGCGCCGGACAGGAGTTGCTCGGTGACGAGCGAGTTGAAGCGGGCCACCACCACCGCGAAGCGAAGGCCGGTCGCGACGAGCGATCCCTCGTAGACGTTCATCGCTTCTTTCCTTTCAGGGGAGTCCCTCCACGCTTGGCACGGCGCCTGACGTGTCGGGGCGCCGGCGAGGATGCGAGCGTGAGGAGGTGTCCCATCTTGTCCCTCTTCGTCGTGAGGTAGGCGCGGTTGCGCCGGGTGGGAGGCATCTCGATCGACAGCCGCTCCACCACCTCCAGGCCGTAGCCCTCGAGCCCGATGATCTTCTTGGGGTTGTTGGTGAGCAGCCGCATCTTGCGGACGCCGAGGTCGCGTAGCATCTGCGCCCCGAGGCCATAGTCGCGCAGATCGGGCTTAAACCCGAGCCGGACGTTGGCCTCGGCCGTGTCGAGACCCTGGTCCTGCAGGTTGTAGGCCTTGAGCTTGTTGACGAGGCCGATGCCCCGGCCTTCCTGGTCGAGGTAGAGCAAGACGCCGCGGCCCTCGCGTTCGATCTGGCGCAGCGCCGCGTGCAGCTGCGGGCCGCAGTCGCAGCGCTCGGAGCCGAAGACGTCGCCCGTCAGGCACTTCGAGTGCACCCGGACGAGGACGGGCTCGTCCTGCCGCCAGGTGCCCTTCACGAGCGCCACGTGCTGATGGTGGTCGACGTCGTTCTCGTAGGCGACCGCCGTGAAGTCGCCGTAGACGGTGGGGAGCGGCGCCTGCGAAGCGCGCCGCACGAGCTGGTCCTTCGCCATGCGGTAGGCGATGAGGTCTGCCACCGAGGCGATGGGCAGGCCGTAGGCGGCGCCGAGCCGCTCGAGCTCGGGCAGGCGCGCCATGCTTCCGTCGTCGTTCATCACCTCGCAGATGACGGCGGCCGGCTTCAGACCCGCCAGACGGGCCAGGTCGACCGACCCCTCGGTCTGCCCGGCCCGGACGAGCACGCCCCCCCGCCGGGCCCGCAGCGGGAAGACGTGGCCGGGCCGGGCCAAATCGTCCGGCCGGGCATCCTCGCGCACCGCGGTGAGCACGGTGTGCGCCCGGTCCCTGGCGCTGATGCCGGTCGTGACGCCGCGCGCCGCCTCGATGCTGACCGTGAAAGCCGTGCCGAAGGACGAGGTGTTCGACCCCTCGTCCACCATGAGCGGCAAGCGCAGCTGCCGTACCCGGTCCTCGGTGAGGGCGAGGCAGATGAGGCCGCGCCCGTGCTTGGCCATGAAGTTCACCGCCTCGGGGGTGATCTTCTCGGCGGCGATGCACAGATCGCCCTCGTTCTCCCGATCCTCGTCGTCGACGAGGATGACCATCTTGCCGCGCCGGAGTTGCTCGACCGCGGCGTCGATGCGCTCCACCGCGTGGAGGCCGTGCTCGATCATGGCGTGCCCCCACCATAGCCCCAGCGGGTGAGCGCTTCTTGCTCGAGACCTCCCGGCAGGGCACCGAACTCGAGCAAGCGGGCGAGGTGCCGCGCCACGAGGTCCGCCTCGAGGTTCACCTCCGTCCCGGGACCCGCCTCGGAAAGGGTGGTCCGGGCGAGGGTCTCCGGGATGAGTGCCACCTCGAAGCGATCGCGGTGCGCGCGCGCGACCGTGAGCGAGACCCCGTCCACCGCGATCGATCCTTTCTCCGCCACGAGCGCAGCGATGGACCTCGGGAGCTCGACCGCGAGCCTCGCCCCCTGGCCCTCGGCTTCCCGAGTCAGCACCACGCCTTTCGCGTCGACGTGCCCGGCCACGAAGTGGCCACCGAGCCGGTCGCCGACGGCGAGCGCCCGCTCTAGATTCACGAGCGTCCCGCTCCGCCACCGCCCGAGGGTGGTCCGGGACAGGGTCTCCGGCACCGCGTCGAAGGCGAGCAGCCCCGCGCCGCGCTCGGCCACGCTGAGGCAGCATCCCGAGCAGGCCACGCTCTCTCCCAGCTCGAACCCATCGGCCTCGAGCGCCCGGGGGCGGACGGTGAGGCGCACCCCCCCCTGCCGAGGCTCGACGCGCTCGATCCTGCCCACGTCGGAAATGAGCCCGGTGAACATTCTTTGTGGCGAATCCTAGCCCCTAGGGTGCTTATCCGCCAAGGTGAACCCTGCGCGATCGCCCTGGCCCCTCCCCCGCCGGGCGCGGCGGGGCAGATCCGCGGCACGGCCCGATGACCTCGCACCCGACCTCCCCGACAGGCTCCCGCTCACCACGAGGTCCTCTCCGACCCTGCGCACTTCCACCCTCTCGAGCCGGGTGGCCTCTGACATGCGGGCCGGCCCGGTGCCGCCCAGCCAGTGCGTTCCCCCGAGGAGGAGCTTCGGGGCGACGTACACCACGAGCCGGTCGACGAGGCCTGCCGCGAGAAAGGCCGAGTGTACCTTCGCCCCTCCCTCCACGAGCAGATGCGCGATCCCACGCGCACCAAGCCGGGCAAGGAGGTCTGTCAGATCCACCTTCCCGCCCCGGGGCCGGCATCGTAGGAGCTCCACCCCCGCGCGGAGCCGGGGGCGGCGGTCCGAGATGGTGGCCACGAGCGTCCTCGTGCCCGGGGCGGGGTCGAAGAGCCTGAGCGACCTCGGCAGCTCGAGCCGGCTGTCGAGCACCACGCGAAGCGGGTGGTGGCCGCGCCCCCCGGGGAGTCGGGTCGTGAGCTGCGGATCATCGGCCTGCGCCGTGCCCGAGCCGACGAGCACCGCGTCGACCCGATCGCGCAGCCGATGCACTTCGGCGCGGGCCTCGTCCCCGGTCACCCACATCGCATCGTGGGTCCGGGTGGCAATGAAGCCGTCGAGCGTGATGGCCGCCTTGAGTGTCACGAAGGGCCTTCCGCTCTCGATGAACGTGAACCAGGGCCGGGCGAGCTCGTCGCAAGCTTCCTGCAGCACCCCTTCCAAAACCTCCAACCCTGCCCGGCGCAGCCGGCCGATCCCGTGCCCGTTGACGAGCGGATTGGGATCCCGCGAGCCCACGAAGACCCGCCGCACGCCGGCTTCGAGGATGGCGAGCGTGCAAGGGGGCGTCTTTCCATAGTGATTACAGGGCTCGAGCGTGGTGTAGAGATCCGCACCGCGGGCCCGTTCACCGGCCTTCCGGATGGCCACCACCTCCGCGTGGGGCCCACCCGCACGGGCATGATGCCCGCGGGCGATGACCTCCCCTCCCTTCACGAGCACAGCCCCGACCGGTGGATTGGGGCTCGTCCGCCCGAGCCCCTTCTCCGCCTCGCCGAGGGCGAGCCGCATGAAGGACTCGGCCGTCCCGCGAGCGAGGCGCGAAGGAGGTGGGCGGGGGCCGGGGGCCCGGCGCCGCGCGCCGGCGGCAAGGCGCGTCATCTCGCGCCAGGCTTCGGGACGGGCAGGCGTCCCTCCGGCCCCGAGGTGGCGGGCTTTCTCGCCGCCAGGCCCTCGAGTTCGCTCATGAACTCCCCCACGTCCTCGAAAGCCCGGTAGACCGAGGCGAAGCGCACGTAGGCGACCGGGTCGAGCTCCCGGAGCCGTTCCATCACCGCCTCGCCTACCGTCGCGCTTCGCACCTCGCGCTCGCCGAGCTCCTGGATGCGCCTCTCCACCTGCGAGGCGAGATCCTCGATCTGCTCCCGCGAGATGGGTCGCTTCTGGCAGGCACGGGAGAGCCCCTCCACGATCTTGCGGCGGTCGAAGGCCTCGCGGCGGCCGTCCTTCTTCACCACCTGGGGCAGCACCTCCTCCACCCGCTCGTAGGTGGTGAAGCGTCGCCCGCAAGCCAGGCACTCCCGCCGGCGGCGCGTGGCCTGGCCCTCCTGCGCCTCGCGCGAGTCGACGACCCGATCCTCGAGGTGACCGCAGTAGGGACAGCGCATGGCCTTTCTTCGAACGGGCGCCGTTGCACGCTTCGGGCCTAGTACATCCCCTGGTAGAGGGGGAACTGCCGGCACAGGTCCTTCACCTCGCCCCGCACGCGGCTCAGAACCGTCTCGTCTGAGGGAGCGTCGAGTACACGCCCGATGAGCTCCGCCACCCTCGCCATCTCGGCCGTGCCCATGCCGCGGGTGGTGAGGGCAGGCGTTCCGATGCGCACCCCCGAGGTCGTCATGGGCTTCTCCGGATCCCAGGGGATCATGTTCTTGTTGACGGTGATGCCGGCGCGGCCGAGCGCCTCCTCAGCCACCTTGCCGGTGAGCTTCTTTGGCCGCAGGTCGACGAGCATGAGGTGGTTGTCCGTCCCTCCCGAGACGAGCCGCAGGCCGGCCCGCGCCAGCCCTTCTGCGAGGGCCTGCGCGTTCGCGACGATGCGCTCCTGGTAGGTGCGGAACTCGGGCCTGAGCGCCTCGCCGAAGGCGACCGCCTTGGCCGCGATGACGTGCTCGAGGGGACCGCCCTGGATGCCCGGGAAGATCTGGGAGTTGAGCGCCTTGGCGTGGGCCTCCCGGGTGAGGATCATGCCGCCGCGCGGCCCGCGCAGGGTCTTGTGGGTGGTGCTCGTCACGATCTCGGAGTACGGCACGGGCGAAGGGTGGAGCCCCACCGCCACGAGCCCCGCGATGTGCGCCATGTCGACGACGAGCGCCGCGCCCGCCTCGCGCGCGATCTCGGCGAAGCGGTCGAAGTAGAGGGTGCGCGGGTAGGCGCTCGCGCCCACCACCAGGATGCGGGGCCGGTGCTCCCGGGCGAGCCTCGCCACCTCGTCGTGGTCGACCGTCTCGTCCGAGTGCTTGAGGCCGTAGGGGACGATCTTGAAGAGCTTGCCGGAGAAGTTCACCGGTGAGCCGTGAGTGAGGTGTCCGCCGAAGTTGAGGCTCATGGCGAGCAGGGTGTCGCCCGGCTGGGCCAGGGCGAAATAGGCCGCCATGTTGGCCTGCGAACCGGAGTGGGGCTGCACGTTGGCGTGCTCGGCACCGAAGAGCTTCTTCGCCCGGTCGATGGCGAGCTGCTCGACCCGGTCCACCACCTCGCAACCGCCGTAGTATCGCTTGCCGGGGTAACCCTCGGCGTACTTGTTCGTGAGCGTGGAGCCGAGCGCCTCGAGGACGGGCCTCGAGACGAAGTTCTCGCTCGCGATGAGCTCGAGTCCTTCGGCCTGCCGGCGGGTCTCCTCCCGGAGGAGTCGCAGGACATCCGGATCGGCCTCGGCGAGGCGCTCTTCTGCCATCATGGTCGACTCCTCGGGCTCACGGAGGGCCGTAAATACCGCGCTCCAAGCGCCGCGGCAAGCCGCGCGGAGCGCGGCCCTCCGCTACAGCTCGAGCTTCATGATCTTGTCGACCCGCTTCGCGTGCCGGCCTCCCTCGAAGGGCTCCTCGAGGAAGGCGGTGACGAGCGCAGCGGCAAGCCCCGGTCCGAGGATGCGCTCGCCGAGGCAAAGCACGTTGGCGTCGTTGTGGGCCCGGGCGAGGCGCGCCTCGAGCTCGCAGCTCGCGTGGGCCGCCCGGATGCCCTTCACCTTGTTCGCGGCCATCGACATGCCGATGCCGGTCCCGCAGACGAGGATGGCGAAGCGGGCGCGCCCGCCAACCACCTCCTCGGCCCCGAGGCGCGCGAAATCGGGATAGTCGACGCTCACGCTCTCGAAGGTACCGAGGTCCTTCGCCTCGTACCCCGCCTCCCGTACGGCGGCGAGGAGCATCCCGCGCAACTCCCGGCCGGCGTGATCCGAGGCCAGGACGACCGTCTCCGCCATGACGTCTCCCACGATCCTTGTGCCCGGAAGAGTGCGCTACATGCTCACGACGCCCATGATGTTCTGTCCGGCATCGACGTGCAGGACCTCCCCGGTCACGTTACGGCCGAGGTCCGAGCAGAGGAAGAGGGCAGCCGCGCCCACGTCCTCGTGCTCGATGTTGCGCAAGAGCGGGGTGCGCGCCGCGTTCTCGGTGAGCATGGTCCGCATGCCCTTGATGCCGGCGGCGGCGAGCGTCTTCAAGGGGCCCGCGCTGATGGCGTTCACCCGGATCCCTTCCTGGCCGAGGTCCTGGGCGAGGTAGCGGACGCTGCACTCAAGCGCCGCCTTGGCGATGCCCATGATGTTGTAATTCGTGACCACCTTTTCCGCGCCGTAGTAGGAGAGCGTGACGATGGCCCCCCCCGACTTCATGAGGGGCTTGTAGGCGCGGGCGAGGCCGATGAGGGAGTAGGCCGAGACCTCGAGCGCCGCCCTCCAGGCTTCGCGGGTGGTCACCTCGGTGAAGCGGCCGTCCATCGCCTCGCGCGGCGCGAAAGCGATCGAGTGCACGAGCACGTCGAGCTGGTCCCACACCCGCGCCACTTCGCCGACCGAGCGATCGATCTCCTCGTCGCTCGACACGTTGCAGTCGACGACGGCCCGCGCCAACGGCTGGACGAGCGGGATGACCCGCCTCGCCATGGTCTCACCCGGGTAGGTGAAGACGAGCTCTGCCCCGTGATGCTTGAACGTCCGGGCGATGGCCCAGGCGATGCTGCGGTCGTTGGCGACCCCGGTCACGAGGGCCTTCTTGCCGGCCATGAGCCCGCCGCCCGCCGCGTTCCGCGCTTCCTCACTCGACGACATCTAGACCTCGCTCCCTTGGGCCAAGCCGATTCACCTCTGAGGTGCCTCGGCATCCCGGCCCACCATCATGGCCATGAACTCGCCCTCGGCGACCACCTGGCCGTCCACCCTCGCCTCCCCCTTCGTCTTCACGAGCGTGCCTTTGTTGCGCAGCATCTCGCAGTGCAGTTCGAGCCGGTCGCCCGGCACGACCGGCTTGCGGAAGCGTGCGCCGTCGATGGCCATGAAGTAGATGACGTTGTCCTTGCGCTTGTCTTCCGGAACGGCCGTGAGGGCCATGATGGCCGAGCACTGCGCCAGGGCCTCCAAGATGAGCACCCCCGGCATGACCGGGTGGCCCGGGAAGTGGCCCGTGAAGAACTGCTCGTTCGCGGTGACGCACTTCACCCCCACCACACGCTTGTTCACCTCGAGCTCGACGATGCGGTCGACGAGCAGGAACGGGTAACGGTGGGGCAAGAGCTTCTCGATTTGTTGCACCGTCAGAATGGGTTTCGCTGTGTCGTTCATGGTCCCGCCCCTCCTCCTCCCGGCCGCCCGAGATCTTTGCCGGGTGCGAGCCTCCCAACGCCGCGTCCTGCCGAAGGGAGGCCTCTTCTAAGAAAACCCCATCCGTGCCTTGGGGACGAACATAGAACAAGGCGGCCGCGAACGGTCGCACAGGTCATGTGGAGCCCCGATAAGGCTAATAGGTCTTTCCTGGCTGCCTTGCCGCTCGCGCCATGCCGCGGCGCGCCAAAGGAGCGCCCGGTTTCCCGGGCGGTCCCGGGTCTAGAGGCGCCTGAAGCAGACGACCGCGTTCGTGCCGCCGAACCCGAAGCTGTTCGAGAGGACGGCGTCGACGCGCTTCTCGCGCGCGACGTTGGGGATGACGTCGAGATCACACTCCGGGTCCTGGTCCTCGACGTTGATGGTGGGCGGCAGCACGCCGCGCACGAGTGCGAGCACGCTGAAGACCGCCTCCACGCCGCCGGCCGCGCCGAGGAGATGCCCGGTCATCGACTTGGTGGAGGAGACCATGAGCCCCTTCTTGGCGTACTCCCCGAACACCGTCTTCACCGCCTCGCACTCGGCGGGATCGCCCGGCGGGGTGGAGGTCCCGTGGGTGTTCACGTACCCGACCTGCTCGGGGTTGAGAGCAGCGTCGGCGAGGGCCATCTTCATGGCACGCGCACCGCCCTCGCCACCCGGCGCAGGCGCGGTGATGTGGTGGGCGTCGGCCGTCGCGCCGATGCCGGCGAGCTCGGCGTAGATGCGAGCTCCCCGCCTGCGCGCGTGCTCGTACTCCTCCACGACGACGATCCCCGAGCCCTCGCCGGCCACGAACCCATCGCGGCCGCGGTCGAAGGGTCGGCTCGCCTTCTCGGGAGCGTCGTTGCGTTCGGAGAGGGCCCGGGCCGCACAGAACCCGCCGATGCCGAGCGGGGTGATGGTGGCCTCGGCCCCGCCCGTCAACATGACGTCGGCGAGCCCGCGCTCGATGAGCATGAGCGCATCGCACAGCGCGTGATTGCTCGTGGCGCAGGCGGAGACGGGTGAGTAGTTCGGCCCCTTCATGCCGTACTTCATGGCGAGCTGGCCGGGAGCGAGGTTCACGATGCAGGACGGGATGAAGAAGGGGCTGATGCGCTTCATCCCCTTCTCCCGGAGGATGTTGTGGGTCTCCTCGATGGAGGAGAGCCCGCCGAGGCCGGCCCCCACGTTGCTGCCGACACGGTCCGGGTTCTCCTTCGACATGTCGAGGCCGGAGTCCTTCATGGCCATCTCGCCGGCGGCCATGGCGAACTGGATGAAGCGGTCGTTGCGGCGCAGCTCCCGCTTCTCCATGAACTTCTCGCCGTCGAAGTTTTTCACCTCGCCGGCGATGCGGGTGGGGAAGGTCGAGGCGTCGAACAGGGTGATGGGCCCGATACCGCTTCTGCCCTCCACGACAGCGCGCCAGGACTCCTCCACCCCGATCCCAAGCGGGCAGACGATCCCGAGCCCGGTGACGACGACACGCCGTCTCGACATGATGCTCCTCCTTCCCGTCACCGCCGGTTCCGAAGACGCGCGCACGCCCCGACGCGGCCGACAGGGCCGGGGCGGCGCGACCCACACTGACCGGCGAACGCCTATTTCTTGTGCGTGTTGATGTAGTTCACCGCGTCCTGGACGGTCTTGATGTTCTCGGCTTCCTCGTCCGGGATTTCAACCTCGAACTCCTCTTCCATGGCCATGACGAGTTCGACGATGTCGAGCGAGTCGGCGCCCAGGTCCTCGATGAAGCTCGAGGTGGGTTTGATCTCCTCCTCGGAAACCCCGAGCTGCTCGGCGATGATGCCCTTGACCTTGGCCTCGACGTTCGTTGCAGTCATGTGTCCTCCCTTTCGGTCCTTATGGTGTGAGATCGCTACATGTACATGCCACCGTTGACACGGATGACTGCTCCGGTCACGTACGACGACTTCTCGCTCGCCAGCCACGCCACGCAGTCGGCGATGTCCTGCGCGGTCCCGAGGCGCGCGAGAGGGATCGCCTCGAACATCTTGGCCTTGGCCGCCTCCGGCAGCGCCTGGGTCATGGGGGTGTCGATGAACCCCGGAGCCACCGCGTTCACCCGCACGTTGCGCGAGGCGAGCTCGCGAGCCACGGTCTTGGTGAGGGCGATGAGGGCGCCCTTGCTGGCCGAGTAGGCAGCCTGTCCGGCGTTGCCCATCTCGCCTACCACCGAGGCGATGTTCACGACGGAGGCCGCCTTGGCCTTCATGAGGGGGCGGCTCGCCGAGCGCATGAGGTTGAAGGCGCCGGTGAGGTTGATGTCGAGCGTCTTTCTCCAGTCCTCGTCCTTGAAGCGCATGAGCAAGGCGTCGATGGAGATGCCGGCGTTGTTCACGAGGATGTGCAGGCCCCCGAAGTCGCTCACCACCGCATCGACCGCGCCGTCGCAGGCCCTCGAATCCGCCACGTCGAACCCGTAGAACTTCGCCTTGGGCGAACCTTCCTTCTGTGCGAGCTCGACAGCCTCGCCGGCGGCCGCTTCGTTCACGTCGTTCAGGGCGAGCGCGGCCCCGCCACGAGCGAGCTCGAGTGCGATGGCCCGCCCGATGCCGCGGGCCGCGCCGGTGACGAGCGCCACCCTTCCTTGGAAGTCATACATTCTAGGCCGCCTCCAGTGCAGCCAGGGTCTTCTCGAGGGTCTCCTTGTCCTCGACACCCAGAACCTCGATCGACTTGTCGATGCGCCGCACCAGGCCGGCGAGGACCTTGCCCGGTCCCACCTCCACCATGCGTGTCACGCCCAGGCGGACGAGTTCCTCGACGCACTCGAGCCAGCGCACGGGCGAGGTCACCTGCTCGATGAGGAGCGGGACGATGCGTTTCCCGTCCCGGTTCGCCCTGGCCTCCACGTTCGTGACGACGGGCACCCGCGGATCCCTCCAGTCGACCTGCCGCAGCACCGCCTCCAGCCTGGGCTTCACTGGGGCCATGAGCGCACAGTGGAAGGGGGCGGACACCGGGAGGGGCAGGACGCGCTTCGCACCCGCGGCCTTGAGCTCGGCCGCCGCCCTCTCGACGGCACCGGCCTCCCCGGCGATGACGGTCTGGGCCGGCTCGTTGTAGTTGGCCGGCGAGCAGACCTCACCGGTGGCGGCCGCGACCGACTCGCAGATGAGGCGGACGCGCGTGGGTTCGAGACCGAGAACCGCGGCCATCGCCCCTTTCCCAGCCGGGACGGCCTCCTGCATGAAGGTGCCGCGGGCACGCACCGCCCGGGCCGCCTCGGCGGCGCTCAGGGCACCGATGGCCACCAGGGCCGAGTACTCCCCCAGCGAGTGGCCAGCCACCAGATCCGGCTTCACCCCCCGCTCGGAGAGGACCGCCAGCGCAGCCGAGGACACCGTCAGGATGGCCGGCTGGGTGTTGGCGGTGAGCTTCAGCGCAGCGTCCGGGCCTTCGAAGCAGAGCTTCGAGAGCTCATCTCCGAGCGCGGTATCTACCGACTCGAAGACCGCGCGTGCCGACTCGAAACCCTCGAAGAGGGAGCGGCCCATGCCCGCCGCCTGCGAGCCCTGCCCCGGGAAGATGAATGCGAGCTTGCCCATGCCCTCTCCCTACCAGCGAATGAGGCCGGCGCCCCAGGCCATCCCGGCCCCGATGGCCATGAGGAGGATGGTGTCTCCCGGCTTGAACCAGCCGGCCCGATTCGCCTCATCGAGCGTGGTGGGAACGCTGGCCGATGAGGTGTTGCCATATTTCTCGAGGTTCATCCAGCACTTCGAGGACGAGATCCCGAGGCGGGTCAGGGTGGCGTCGAGGATCCGCTTGTTCGCCTGGTGAGCGATGACGTAGCTCACCTCGCCGGCCGCGAGTCGGTTCGCCGCCAGGGCCTCGCGGCTCACCTCCTCGAGCGAGCGCACGGCCACCTTGTAAACCTCGCGGCCGTTCATCTTCAAAAAATGGGCGCCCTGAGCCATGAGCTCGGGCGTGAGCGGCCGTCGCGAGCCCCCCGCCGGCACGTTGAGGATCGTCCACAGTGAACCGTCGGTGTGGAGGTGGATCGACTGCACTCCCCGGCGGGCGTCCTCGGTCGGTCCGAGCACCATGGCGCCAGCGCCGTCTCCGAACAGGACGCAGGTGTTCCGGTCCGTCCAGTCCGTGATGCGGGTGAGCGTCTCGGCCCCGATCACGAGTGCGTTCTTCACCCGGCCGCTCGACACGAACTGGTCGGCCACCGACAGCCCGTAAAGCGACCCGGCGCAGGCGGCGGAGATGTCGAAGGCGAAGGCCTTCTTGTTGCCGAGGCGCCCCTGCAGGAGCGCGGCGGTGGAAGGCCACGGCATGTCCGGGGTGACCGTCCCGACCACGATGAGCTCGAGGTCCTCGGGCGCAAGCTTCGCCATGGCGAGCGCCTTCTGCGCGGCGTTGAAAGCGAAGTCGCTCGTCGCCTCCTCCGGCGCGGCGATGTGACGCTCGCGTATGCCGGTGCGCTCCCGGATCCACGTGTCGGAGGTCGCGACCATCTTCTCCAGGTCGGCGTTGGTGAGCACCCTCGCTGGCGAATAAGAGCCCGTCCCCACGATGAGTGAGCGCATCCTCTTCACTCCTTTTCAGGACTCGGGCGGCGCGGCCGAGATCGATCCGCTCTCGACCCTCACACGCTCCATTTCACCGGTCGTGGCGAAGAGCGCGCTCGAACGTGCGGCGGCCCTCGCGATCTCGTCGGTGGCGTGGGCGTCGGCAGCAGCCCGCACCCGCACGATGGCGTTCAGGATGGCGAAGGCGTCGGAGCTGCCATGGGTGATGAACCCCACCCCGTCCACCCCCACCAGAGGGGCCCCGCCGATCTCCCGCCAGTCGATGGACTTCTTCATCGCCTTGAGCGCGCTCTTGGCGAGCAGGCCTCCCACCGCCGAGGCCGGCGTCGACTTGAGCGCCCGCCGCAAAAGCTCGCCCACCATCCGGGCCGTCCCCTCCATCGTCTTCAGCGCCACGTTGCCGGTGAACCCGTCGGTGGCGATGACGTCGTAGTCGCCGGTGAGCAGGTCCCGCCCCTCACAGTAGCCGCAGAAATTGAGGCCCCGCGCCCGCCGCAGCGCCGCCGCCGCCAACCGGGTGAGCTCGTTCCCCTTCGTCTCCTCCTCGCCGTTCGAGAGCAGCGCCACCCGCGGCTTCTCCACCCCGAAGACCCGCCGCGAGTAGACCTCGCCCATGAGCGCGAACTGCACGAGGTGGTTGGGCTTGCAATCGACGTTCGCCCCCATGTCGAGCAAGAGCGGATGCCCTCGCAAGCCGGGCAGCACCGAGATGATGGCCGGCCGCTCCACCGCCGGCAGCCGGCCGAGCACGAAGATGGCCCCCGCCATGACCGCGCCCGAGTTCCCGGCCGACAGCATCCCGCACGCCTCGCCTCGCCCCACGAGCTCGAAGCAGACGCGGATGGAGTTGTCCTTCTTGCGCCGCATGGCCTGGCCCGGGTGGTCGCTCATGCCGACCGACTCCGAGGCGTTCTTCACCGAGATGGGAAGGCTCGAGGACGCCCTGCGCCGCGAGAGCTCGTCCTTCACCACGCGTTCCCGGCCCACCAGCACCACCGGGATGCCCTGACGCGCCGCGTCGACCGCGCCCTGCACGATGGCGCCGGGGGCGTAATCGCCCCCCATGGCATCCACCGCCACCGAAAGCGCGCCTCGTGCGCTCATGAGCCGCGGGCTATTCGCCCGGGGTGATCTGCTCGCCCTTGTACGTCCCGCAGGATGGGCAGGCGTGGTGCGAGAGGACCGGCTCCTTGCACTTGGGGCACTTCGTCACGTTGGCGGCCGGGATGTTGAAATTGGCGGCACGGCGCCGGTTGCGGCGCATGCTCGAGGTACGCTTCTTGGGAACTCCCACGGATCACTCCTCCTTCGCCTTCGCCTTGAGCTTCTCGAGCCCGGCCCAGCGCGGGTCGGGAACGTGCCTGTCACAGCCACACTCGCGCTCGTTTAGGTTCGTCCCGCACACGGGACATAGCCCCTTGCATCCTTCCTGGCACACCGGGTAACTCGGCAGGGCGAGCAGGACCTGCTCGCGCACCGCTGGGTCGAGGTCGATCACCTTCCCGGTGTACCTCTCTTCGTCGACGCTCTCCGCCTCGAAGCTCGAAGCCCCCCTCCCCCTCGGCGGATCACCGTGACCCCGCTCCTCCACGGGGTCGTGCGGGGCCGCCGGCACGAAGGTGATCTCAAAGTCGACTGGCACGTCCACCTCCACCGGCGTGAGACAGCGTCCACAGGGGGCAACGAGAGCGGCCCGCGCCTTCGCCTTGAAGAGCACGCGCGGCTCGAGCTTGCGCAGCAATGCATCCACGTGTAGCGGCTCACGCGCACGATACCCCGCCGCGTCCCCCTTCACGAATTCGTCCAACCCCTCCCGAGTCAGGTCCCAGGCGCGCCTGAGCCCGCCCTCCTTGATTTCGTCAATATTAACGCGCATTTGCGACGCTTTCGGGGTGCGGAAAGCGCCTCATTATAGGGGTGCAACCCCTCAAGTCAAGGCGCGGCGACCCATCCTTGGGACGATAGGGGGGCGTCGTGGGGATGGTCCCAGGCCCGCTTCTCGGCCCTCAGGGCTTGACGAGACCGCGGGCCACGGCGAGCAAGGCAGCCTCCGCCTTGGTCGACACGTCGAGCTTCTCGTAGATGCGCTTCACGTAAGTCTGCACCGTGCCCTCGGCGATGCCGAGAGCGGACGCCACGTCCGCGTAAGTGTGTCCGTGCACGAGCAGTTCGAGGACTTCGAGCTCGCGCTTCGAAAGGGCGGGCCCGTTGCGCTGGTCGGGCGGATCGCCGCGAAGCTCGGAGAGCAGCACCTTCGCCGCGCGGGGGCTGATGGGCGCCGCTTCGCCCGACAGCACCTCCTCCACCGCGCGCGCCAGCTCCGAGGCGTGGAAGGGTTTGAGGATGTAGCCCGCAGCCCCCGCGCGGAGCGCACCCAGCACGCGGGCCGGGATGTCGACCGCGGTGAGCGCGATGCAAGCAGTCTTGGGGAGCTCGGTCTTGATGGCGTGGATCACGTCCTCCCCGCTCATCTTGGGAAGACCGAGGTCCACGAGAGCGACGTCAGGCTTCTCCTTGCGCGCGAGCGCCAGACCGTCCTCACCCGAACCGGCCGTCCCGCACACGTCGAACCCGTGAGAGGCGAGGACTTGTGCGATGAGGCGTGCTACGGCTTCGTCGTCTTCGATGGCGATGGCGCGCACAGCCATGGGCTTGGTGCCCTCCTGGCCGTGCTGTACCAGCCACCCGGGACACGGGTCAAGCTATCGTCCTCGCACATCGTTCTCGACTTGCGCCCTCCCGCTCATCAGAGGCGACCGCCCGGTGTCCCTCTCGGGCCTCCCTCGCGCATCGGGGGGCCGTATTCACCTCCGTGGGTACAACCACCTGTGGCTCAAGCACCCATCCCCTTGGGGGGACGAGCGGGTGCAACCATCGCGAGGAGAAACCGGCGGTTCTGCTCCTCGGCGCTTTTGACGTCCATCAATCTCGGTTCGACGAGGTCCGTGGACGGGTCAGATTCCAGGGTCCTTTTCGCATCAGTCTTCGAGCGCTCGCCCGTGGATATCTCAGGGACGCGGGTCGTCGATTGCATCCCCAACGACAAGTGGAGCCCTCGCGTCCCACGGCGCGAGAGCTCGAAGTTGGGTTACAGGCGGACAGGGCGTAGGAGGGTGCGACGAGCCCTCGAGTGCGGCTGCCCGGAGCCCCTCAGGGTCCTTTGACTTCGCGCGTCATCGAATGGCGTAGACCGCCTCGACTTGGGTCGTGATCTCGAGTGCACCTGCCTCGACCGGCGGTGCGGGGCTCCCCGCCATCGCCATGGCCCGGGGGGCGAGGGGCCGCAGGGGCATGACGCGTGGACCTTCCGAGAGTTCGATGAGTTCGCCGAGCTCGACACCCGCCGCCTTCGCCATCTCCTCGGCCTTGGTGCGCGCGGCTCTCACCGCCTCCGAGCGGGCGAGCGCCTCTTCCGCAGCGGGGTCGTCCTTCCCGAAGGTGAGCCCCTCGACCTCGTTCGCTCCGGCGGACACGGCAGCGTCGAGCAAGGACCCCACCTTGGAGAGGTCCCGGATCTTGACCTCGATCGCGTTCTCCACGCGGTACCCCGTGATGCGCGGCTCCGCGTCCGGCCTGTCCTGCCGGGCGTATTCGACCTCAACGGCGTAGCGCACGGTCTTCATGTCGGCCGGGACCACAGCCGGCCGCAGCACATCGAGGGCGCGCTTGGCGCGCTCGTTCGCGTCCCGAGTCGCCCGGGCGAGTGAGCCATCGAGCGCGGTGATGCCGAGGGTGACCACCGCGACGTCCGGGTTGGCCATCGCCCTTCCCTCGCCTGTCACGTGCAGGGTGCGCAGCGACGGGGCGGCAGGAGGGGGCTTCGCTCCACCGGGGTCAGCCAGGACTGCCCTGCCGAGGAAGAGAGCGCCGAGCGCGGCACCGAGGGTTCTCGCTCTAGTTCGCATGCTGGCCTCCGACTGGCCGTACGCGCGGCCCCGAAGTGGAAGGGACGGCTTCTAGCTGGCCGCCGACTCCGGGGCCAGCCCGCGCATCGCGACGGCAACGACACGGCGACGCCCGGAAGCATTTCCTTGGGGCGGTTCGCGCGGGTCGCCGGCCAGGTCCGGACGGCCCCTGCGAGGCCCGCGCCGGGGTCCAGGGCCGAAGAACCTCTTTGGAAGCTAATCCGGTGGCCGGACGGCCTCTCGACCTGCTCAGCAGCTTGCCTCGGCGCAGGGAAGCCGACGCAGCGGCAGAACGGAGAGCGGGTCTTGGGCGGGGACGTCCGTGCGGCTTAGCTCGAACGAGCCGACCATGGACGCGAGGTCCTCGGCCTGGCTGCTCAGCTCCTGCGCCGCCGAGGAGGACTCTTCCGAGGCCGCGGCGTTCTGCTGAGTCACCTTGTCCATCTCGCCGATGGCCTTGTTCACCTGGTCGATGCCGGACGCCTGCTCCCGGGAGGAGGCCGCCATCTCCCCCACGATCTCGCTCACCTTCCTCGCCGCGTTCTGGATCTCCCCGAGCTTCGTGTTCACGAGCCGCGAAGTACCCTCGCCCTCGCTCGCCTGGGCGACCGACTGCTTGATGAGCTCCTCGGTCTTCACCGCCGCTTCTTTGGCGCGCCCGGCAAGCGATCGCACTTCCTCGGCCACGACGGCGAAGCCGCGTCCGGCTTCGCCGGCCCGGGCCGCCTCGACCGCGGCATTGAGCGCGAGGAGGTTCGTCTGGAAAGCGATCTCGGAAATGTCCTTGATGATGGCTGAAGTCGAATCGGCAGAATGCCGGATCTTCTCCATGGCCTCGGTCATCTGTTCCATGGCCTTTGCGCCGTCGTCGGCCGCGTGCTTCGTCTGGCCGGCCAGCTCGCACGCCTTTGCGGCGTGGTCGGCCGCCTCGCGCGTCTGAGCGGCCATCGCCTCGAGCGAGGCGTGGGTCTCTTCGAGCGAACTCGCCTGTTCGGAGGAGCCGGCCGCGACCGATTGGCTCGAGCTCGCGATCTGAGCGGCGGCCTTTGACACCTGCTCGGAACCATCGGCCACCTGGGCGAGTGCCGCCGTAAGCGCGTCGGCCGCGGAGTTGATCGAGTCCTTCATGCTCCCGAACTCGCCCGCGTAGTCACCCTCGATGCGCGCGGTGAGGTCCCTCCGTGCGAGCCTCGCCGCCACGCGCTGTGCCTCGGCGAGAGGCCGCGAAATCGCCTCGAGCAAGTTGTTCATTCCCTCCATGACCCGAGCGTGGCTACCCTCGTACGTCTTGGGGTCCACCCGGACATCGAGCTGACCGGCCTGGGCGCCGTCCACCAGCCTGTCGAGGTCTGCTCCGCGCCGTTCCACGATGTCGATGAGCCGATTGAAGCTGCGCTTGATCTCGTTGAAGTCACCCTCGTAGGAGTCCGAGATCCGTGCGGGCGACCCGCCGCGCGATATGTCGTCCAGGTAGCGGGCGGTGAGTCGGATGGGCGCAACGAACGCATCGATGGTCGTGTTCACGCCGGCGATGATGGGCTGGAATTCGGGGGTCACGGACTCGAGATCGCCGCGGACGTCGAGCTGGCCCGCCTCCACGGCGGATGTGAGCTTGCGTGCCTCGCCGACGAGGTTGCGGAGCAGGTTCGAGACCGAGCGGGAGAGCGTCACGCCGAGAACAATGAGCAGCCCTCCCCCGAGGGCGACGGCGATCGCCATGACGAGCGCCCCGGTGCGAGCGGACTTGAGACCGGCCTGCGCCGAGAGGGAGATGCTGGCGGCGTTGCTAGCCTGCACCTCGGCCACCGCGCGGAAGTCCTCGTCGTGAGCCTTGTTCGTGACGAGGAAGAGCTGCCACACGCGCTCGTCGACCGCGCGGAGCTCGGGATCGTCGACCGGTACGCCGCGCGCCAGGATGTCCTCTCGCCGGACGAGCGCGTCCTCGAGCGAAGCGGTGAGGCTCTTCCAGGCGGCGATGGGCTGCTTGGCCTTCTCCCAGAGCCTGAGAGTGTTCTCGCTATGTGGACGCGACTCGAACCGGTGCACGGCCGCCCCGGCGCGCCGCTGGGCCTCCTCCACGCCCTTTCTCGCGGCGAGGCGCATCTCGGCGTTCGCGCGCCTGAAGGTCTGCAGCGCCTGGTTCCGTGCCACGAGGTCCTGGGCTTCCCGGAGATCCGCCAGATCTGCGCCGTTCGCGACCCGCACCTCCGCGAAATCGGTGAGGCGTTCTCCGAGTCGCCGGGAACAGAGGTAGCCCGCCCCTCCCACCAGCACGGAGAGGAGGACGGCGAAGCCGAATGCGAGGAGAATCTTCGGCCCGGTCTTTAACTTTGCGAACATCGAGGACCTCGTGAGAATGAAGAAACCGGGTCGGCCTCTCGCGGGTTCGTGCGGCTGCCGGCCAGCGGCTGCTAGCTGCCTGTCCCTCGTGCACCCCGCGTGCCTCGACGCGCGCCCTGCCCTTCCTCCTCCCGACCGCGACCCACGTCTTTCAACGCTCCAAGCGAGTCCCAGGTTCATCGACGGATCGGTTGACCTGGAGCAAGGGACTCCCCGACGGCCTCTCGCGGACCCGACGTCCGGCGTCCCGGGGACCCGGGTGGTCATCCGACGAGGGGTCTCGCTCGAATCTGTGGGATGAGGCAGATCGCACGCTTGAAGCGCGCCTGCGCTCTCATGACGCGACGCACGGCCTTCGACGGATGGCTGCGCAGGGCAAGAAGTCGCCAGGGCCCCTCATCGGGGCCGCCTCATGCCTGGCACGGGGCAGGCACCCGGTGAGGGCCCTCGTCGCACCGGGTAGCCGCAGCGTGGTCTAATGTGCGCGTCCCGAGTGCGAGGTAAGCATGGCCGACGATAAGCCCTCTGCCCCGGCGTCTCCTCCACCATCCCCAACCCCCAAGACCCAGCCCCGAGTTCCCTCGCGCCCGCCGCCGACCCGGCTGCCCTCTCCGGGTCGAGACGTCTCGAGACTGCGGTACGTGCCGCGCGAGGACGAGGGAACCGGGAACGATGAGTAACCGGACCTCATGACCGATCCGGGAGTGCCCGACCCTCATCGACTCTCGTCCGAGGAGTTGGTGGCGCGCCTCGCCATCAATTCCGGTGCCCTCATCGATGAGGTGTACGAGATTGCCAAGAGCCAGATGAAGAGCGAGGAGGACCGCGAGGCGACCCTCGGTTCCAAGGCGACGGCCCTCTTGAGCATGAGCGGCCTATCTCTGACCGTCGCCTTTACGTTTGGTGGAATGCTCCTCCAGCAGCCGCAGTATCTTCAGCCCCTGGAGGGCGCTTCATACTTGGTCGTCGCCGCCTATGCGCTCGCCCTCGTCTTCGGGCTGCTCTCGAGCGCCTGGGCCCTCCTGTCGCTTCGAGTGCGGCCCGACTACAAGGGCGTCGATGCCGCCGAAGTCTTTGGGCCCGAACTGCAGAACGGCGATCTTGCAGGGGACGATGCGCCGAAGATCTACAAGCGGCTCCTCACGGCACACTACTGGCAGATCTACGACAACAACTTCGAAATCCACGAGGCCAAGGCCAAGCAAATCCTGGTGGGCCAGAAGCTGTTCGTCGTGTTTCTCCTTCTCATCATGCTCATCGGCGGCACCATGACCTACGCCATGCTCCTCGTGAAGCCTCTCACTTCGCCGGCGCCCCCGGTGGTCGTTTGCGAACCCACGCTTTCCTGCGGGGAGAGGGCAGCTCCCCCACCTCCCCCGCCTCCAGTTCCGCCCCCGAGGCCCCACAACGAGCGCGCGCCCCAAAGAGGCTCAGCCGGTAGCGTCGCACCGAGGTTGGCGGCGAATACTTCCGCTGCCGCATCCCGGGCCCGGGCCTCTGCTGCTGCGAGCCTCAAGAGTCTGAGCGCCGACGCGTGGCGGGGTGGGTTCCCAGGGCCAGCCCCTCGGAGCGGCCGCCCCCGTCCGTCCGTGAGCTGTGCGTCACGGGCTCGCCCCAAACCAAAGGCGAGAGTCAAGCGTCAACCTCGCGCCGGGTCAGAGAAGGCTTCGGGCCGGTTCATGATGGCAATTCCGCGGACCGCCACCGGAATTTTCCACGCCCTCGCGAATCTCGCGGCCTCGTCGAGCCGCGACCGCAAGGCGTCGCCGAGGAGGAAGAAGTCGGTGAGCAGGGCCCGAAGGTGAACGGATGCGCTTAAATTGACCATCTGTGAACTTACCGAAGACCGTGCCAGGACGAGCTCGAGGGTCGCGAACGAGTCACCTGCGTCCCGCCCCAGAACCGAAACGAACGCGAGACAGCGATCGGCCGGTTCGAGACGCTCCTCTAACACCGTCGCTCTGCAGCGCTCCGGGAGTCCTTCCAGGCGAGCGCGGCGCGTCGCAAACACTCGCGGATCGACGAGCCGGATGCCTCGGCGGGATCCGTTGGATAACGCTGGCACCGTCGGCAAGTATGCCCTCGTGACGTTCTCGATGGCACTGGTACGACGCCAGGGGTCGCCTTCATCATGGAGGCTATGTCTATGGATCGCGCGCAGGGGGGGCCTCCGCGACGGGCCACTGCCGTAGGTGCTCTTCGGGATAGAACTCGCGGCTCATCCGCCGGCAAATTGTCGCCGCTCGTGATCGGGCCCTACTCTCCGGTCTCAACCCAAAGTGCCTGGCTTTTGCCAGGTAAAGGCATCGCGGCACCCGCGCTGCCGATAGAGGCCTCCCGCCTCTGCAGTCTCGACCACGTCACTGCGTTTCTGATGAGTTCCTCCCGCCCTTGCCCAAGGGGCCCTCAAACGCGGACCGGCTCAATGCCGTAAGCCCCTGATGGGTCTCATCTCCTCTCTCTCTGACCTGGATTGGCGAGGCATAGGGAGGCCACGATTGGTGGGGAGGGTGCCCTCTTCCGTCAGGCCGCACGGACCGCTGCGCAACCCACGCGGGGTCGATCACCGTCGACCTTAATCCAGCGGAACACGCAGCGTGCACCTGGAGAAGCTCTTGAGATTTGCCACCTGCCGACGATCTCGTGGTATCAGTCCACTCGGCATACGGGCGCGTCGCACGGGGTGCGGAACCGGGGCAGCATGGAGAAGTTGACGCTAGCGATGGGGCACTCCTCGACCGAGGTGACTCGGCGGCATGCTCGTCTTCGCGCCGGACGCCTTCGGCGAGGCCGTGGCGAGACTCCTCGCCCCCGACCTCTCCACCCTGGCAGGCGAGTCGTAGCCCTGTCGAAAACCGGCACCATTGGCCAGATCAGGCGATGAGGCGAGCACAGCGACCACGAAATTAACCAGAACAAACAAGCTTGCGCGATTAGCTCAGCTGGATAGAGCGTCGGCCTCCGGAGCCGAAGGCCACAGGTTCGAGCCCTGTATCGCGCGCCATTGCAAGAGCCGGAACTTTCGAGGTTTTCCTCTTGAGGGTTCCGGCCCGTTTTTTACTCCCAGGCAATTCCGTCAGCACAGTGTCAGCAAGCGGGGGGCTCGTCGTTACGCTCGGTGCGGCCTGGTGCGCTTCGGTCGCCCCTGACCCTAGTCCCCCGGAAGAGAGAAGCCCGGCAGGCAGGAGCCGCGCCCGGGCGATCGCCTCCCGCTGGTAGTTCATGAGCAGGTGCCCGTAGACACCGGAGGTGATCTTCGGATCGGTGTGGCGCAGCATCCTCTGCACCACCTCCAGCGGCACACCGGACATGAGGAACAGGCTTCCACTCGTGTGCCTCAGATGGTGGAAGGTGAGCCTGCGGACGATGGGCCTGGGCCAGAGCCGCACGCCGTGCTCGGGACACGTGCGCTCCTCGCGGTCAGGGGCCCTCTCCTCGTATGCGCAGCCCTTCGTCCGGCAAAGGTGAAGGTAGCCCTCGACGATCCCGGCCCTGGCCATGGCGCGGCGAAGGATGGGTGCGAACTTGAAGTCGCCCCGCACCATCCCGCCGTGAGGGGCCGGGAAGACGAGGTCGGACGCCGACATCTCGACCGCCTCGCGCAGCACCGGTTCCAGGTCCGGGTGGATGGGGATGGGCTTCTCGTGCCCGCCCTTCGTCGTCTCGCGTTCGCCCGAGCGCCGCACCCAGATGGCTTTCAGCGCCCAGTCGATGTCGGCCTTGCGCAAGGCTCGCAGCTCGCCCTTGCGCAGGCCCGTATACAGGGTCGTCACGAACCGGTGGAAGTGCTGCTCCGGAATCTGGGCGATGACCGGCCCCACCTCCTCGAAGCGCAGGAAGTCGGGGAGGCGCTTCGGCCCGTGCCGCTTGGCCGTACCCGCGACCGGGTTCTCCCCCTGCCAGCGCTCGCGGTCGATCGCTGCGCCGAAGGCGCGCGACAGATACCCTCGCAAGTGGTTCACGGTCTGAGCGGCGAGCCCCGCCTTCTGCTTCGCGTCGAGGAACGACTCGATCCTGCCCCTCGTGAGTTCAGCGAGGCGCAGGTCGGCGATGGGGGACGACAGGAGGTGCTTCCGGATCGCCGACTCATTCCGTGAGTGCGAAGGGCTATCCTCGGAGAACGCCGTGAGCCACCAGCCGAGCAGATCGCGCACGGTGCCGCCGCCGTCCTCGGGCCGGAGCTGTTCCAGGCCCATGCGCTGCCGCCAGGCCCTCGTCTCCATTTCCAGGGCGAGGCGCCTCGCCTCGGTCTTCGTCCGCGCCGCGGTCGGCGTGTCCTGCCATAGGCCGTTCCGGTCCTTCCACCTCGCGTAGAACTTGCCGCGGCGCTTCTCGAAGGCTGAAGCCATGCCGTCCCTTCAGCGGCCATCGCTCTGGCCGGCCGTGGTGCGCTGCGTCGCCCACACCTTGATCTTCTCGGGATCGTACCGGACGAGACGCCTGCCCGGGAGGGGGAGACAGGGCAAGACCCCAAGCGCCCGCTGCTTCTCGACCCAGCGAAGGCTGACGCGGAGGAAGTCCGCCACGTCCTTCGAGGTCCACAGCGGCTCGGCTTGGCGCCTGGGTGCTGGCCCGGAGAGCTCGATGGTCTCGGCTTTCATCATGGTGGTCCTCACTGGCGGGGGGCGGAAACACAGGCATCCATAAGTGCGCTAGGCATTATACAATACGCTCTCAGCTTTCCGTCGCCTCCCGTTTGGGTTATGCGTGAGCTGGGGCCAGCGCATCCAACATCGCGCCCGCTCCCGGCCTTCGGATCTCGCCGCCGGTCCCTCGTCGCTCGAGCCCGCGCAGGCGACTCCGGTCAACTGCTTACCCCCCACCTCGACAGCACCACGTCTTCTGTTGGGCGTTCGACGAGCCGGCCGAGGCCCTCGCCATCGGCCTCGCAGAGCGACGCCGTTTGTCGATGTGCGCGCCCACCGACGCCGGCGGAGAGATCCGTGGCGGCGCGCGCGCTGAAGAATCCCGCATAGACGAATGGGGGCATGGTGCTCACAGGCGGATATTGAAGTCGTCGAGCAGGTTGTGCGAGGTGGAGATCGTTGCAGATCGAGAGGGCGCGCGACGCGCGCCGAGAGTCAGGCATTGAAGTTGAGGTCGGCCGGGATGCGCAGACCTCACGAGAACCGTCCGAACTTAAACAAGGTGCATCGGACCGTGAAGCGACTCGACGAGTTCCGTGGTGCGGGCTCGTGACAGCTCTTTCTTACTGGTGCGATCCGGGGACCGCAAAGTTGCGTACCCAAGCCCAGAACCGACAACTCGAACCCTCGACGCGTGCTTGGACCGCACGCGTGAAGGCGCCGAGCCGAGTCGCAGATTCGCTCCACCGCCATGCACGGTGCGTGACTCCTACTAAGACACGAGCGCTTCGCATGGGTCGAGGCGCTAGAACGTCAGGGGTGTCGGCTCGTCCAACACGAAGCACGCGGCGCGCTCGCCCAGGGCGCGCCCGCCGTCCACGGCGTGGCACTCGGGCAGAAGTAGCACGCGGCAGGAGGGGTGCGCGGTCAGGTGAGCCAGCGCCTCGTTCGCGAGCGCCCCCGGAGCCGGCATCACCAGGTAACGGTCGTACCGGTCGATTGCCTCGGTCAAGAGGCGGGCGCACCGTTTCCCATCGCCGCGGTGCAACCTGAGGTCGACCTCAGCCCGATCGTCCGCCGCCGCCGCCAATGCGTCAAACAGCTCGGCCCGCCAGTTGGCAAGCACGTCGAGGACCACGAGCGCCCGCGGCCGCGGCCCCTCGGCGTCGCGGCGCACGTAGAACCCCTTTCCGTGCACGGGGGTGACGAACCGCAGGTGAGCCAGGCGCAGGTAGGCCCTCACCACCGTCGCGCGTGCGACCCCGAGCTCGGCGCTGGCCTCGTTGAGGGAGGGCAGGCGATCCCCTCCCCGGAGCCGGCCCGTACGCACGCCGGCAACGACGTCGTCGGCGAGCTGCACGTACTTCGGGCGGCCGGGATCGGGCTTCCGTCCGCCGGCCAGCATCCTCGCGAGGTCGCGGGCCCCGGCGCGGGCAGACACTCGAGTCCTGTGGCAGCTGGCTCCCCGGACGATCTCCGCGTCCGGCGAGCCGCACGCAGTAGGCATGCGGACTCCCTGGCTTCGGGTAGGTCTCCTGGCTCGTGGGTTCGGAGGGCCACGTGACCCTCTGCGCGCTCGCTGCCTTCCCCGACCGATCGGGCGAGTGGCATCCAGCGAACGCTTCCCACTTACAGTGGCGGGACCGCGCCGGCTTCGCACCGGCTTCCCTGTTACGCCCTCGCGGGCACCCGAAGCTCTTCAAAAAAGCTACCGCTCGACCCACAGACCGTCAAGCACACCCCGGCCAGGACGCTTGACCCCCTGCGTAGCGTGGGCTACCACTCCCGTGTCGCACCCGCTCGGAGGAACAGGGAAGCCGGTTCAGGCGCACGTTCGCGTGCTCCGAGTCCGGCGCGGTCCCGCCACTGTAGCCGGGATAGGCACCTGCAGCTCGTAGCCACTGCCGCGGAGGCTCGCGTCGGGAAGGCAGCAGGGGCCGGCGGTCGAGCGAATCCATCTCCCTCGACCGCTCCCGGAAGCCAGGAGACCTCCCTTCGAGCGAACTTGGGCACGCGCTGAAGCGCGTGCCGTGAGGTTCCACGCGTCCGAAGGAGACGCGCAACCTTGGGCTTCTCCCGCGCAGGCGCGCGCGTCGCCGCCGCCCTCCTGGTCATGCTCGCCGCCCCGGCATTCGCCGAGGACGACGCGGCTCCGGCGCAGCCCTCCGGTTTCGGGGAAGAGGTGGTGGTGATCGGGCACCGCAATCGCCCCTCCGACACCACTGCCGCCAGCACGGTGGTCGACGCGCGGCAGTTCGCCGGTGAGTCGAAGACGGTGGCCGAGCTCGTCACGACCGCGCCTGGCGTGGCGGTGAACGGCTACGGCGGGCTCGGCCAGCTCACCACCGTCTCAATCCGCGGCTCCGCCGCCAGCGAGGTGCAGGTGTCTCTCGATGGCCTGCCGCTCAACACGGAGGCCGGAGGCGGGGTGGACCTCTCGCGCATCCCCCGCGCCTGGATCGACCGGATCGAAGTCGTGCGCGGCGCAGCCGGCGCGACCTACGGCCCCGGAGCCATGGCCGGCGCGGTCAACGTCATCACCCGCCACGCGGCGGCCGGGAGCTGGTCGGCCACCGCCAGCGGCGGCTCGTTCGGAACCTTCTCCGGGGGAGTGGACGGCGCAGTGGGGGGTGACCGGTGGGGCCTCTTGCTGGCGGGTGCCTTCGATCGCACCGACGGCCATTTCCCCTACGAGCTCCAACTCGCGCCCTCCGTCCCCGGTAGCGAAGTCGTGACGCTCGAGCGCGATCACAACGGTTCGTGGAGCGGCGGTGGACTCGCCAAGCTGTGGACGGAACTGGGTCAAGCCCGGCTTGACACCGTGCTGCAGGTCTCTGGGGGCCAGCGCGACTTACCCGGCACGGCCTACCACTTCACCCCCAACGACTGGCAGCGCGACCTGCGGTTGGGGGTGGTGAACCGGCTCGTCCAGCCGCTCTCTGCCGACCTCGACCTGGAGGTCGGCCTCACCTACCGGGAGGACGAGCTCGACCTCTCCATCGCCCCGTTCTCCGAGTTTCGCCAAGGTGACCATGATGTAGAGGGGAGCGCGCGGATCAGCTGGCGCTCAGGCCCGAGCGCCCTGTCGCTGCGCGCTGCCGGCTTGTACGAGCGCCTCGACCTGCTGGGCGCCGGCGGACACGGCTGGGGTGGGCTGGCGTTGTCGGCCTCGGACGAGCTCTCCCTGGCCGACGGCCGACTGAAGCTTACCCCCGGGGTGCGCTACGACCTTCAGGGCCCGTTCGACGGCGTGTCCGCGCGCCTCGGCACCCGCTGGGCCCTGAGCCGCGTACTCTCGGTGCGGGCGAGCGGCGGCCGCGCCTTCCGTATACCGAGCTTCGCCGAGCTCTACCTGCAGCAGGGGCTGGCGCTCCCCAACCCCAACCTCGTCCCGGAACGCACCTGGTCGGCCGACGCGGCGCTGGTGGCGGAGGGGCCGCTCGGCCTCCTCTCCGCCGGCGTCTTCGCCCAGCTCTACGACGACCTCGTGGTCTACGAGGCCATCTGGCAGGGCCGCATGAAGCCGTTCAACGACACGCGCTCCGCTGCGCGAGGCGTGGAGGTGGAGCTGGCCTCGGCGCCGATCGGACCGGCAGCCCTCTCGGTCAGCCTGGCCTACACCTACCTCTTCACCGAAACGTTGCTGGGCGATGTCCTCGTGGTGGGCAAGGAGTTGCCGCACCGCGCACCGCACCGGCTCTTCGCGCGGCTGGCGGCGGCCCCCGGGCCGCTCGAGGTCCATGGCGAGGTCCACTGGGTAGCCGCGCAGTGGGGCGACGCCGAGAACTCGGCAGCGCTGCGCATCCCGGCCGCCCTCACCCTCAATGCCGGACTCTCGGCGCGCGTCGCGCGCCGCCCCGATCTGCACCTCGGCCTCGAGGTGCGCAACCTGCTCGACGACCGTTCACTCCAGGACGGCTTCGGGTACCCGCTCCCCGGGCGCATGGTGCTGCTCACCCTGCGCGTCGCGGGGGGCAAGGAGAACAGCACACCATGAGAAACAACTGCGCAGTGGCTCTGCCGGTGCTCGCGCTGGCCCTGGTCCTGGCCGGAAGCGGGTGCTCCTCCCAGACAACCTGCTCCTCCAACCAGACCCTGTGCGGAGGCGAGTGTACCTCGCTCCAGAGTGATGCCTTGAACTGCGGTGCGTGCGGCACCAAGTGCGGGACCGGAAAAGGCTGCTCGCTCGGGGCGTGCGTCGCCTGCGGCGAGAACGGGGCAGGGTGTGAAGCCGCCGTGCTCGCCGCCTGCTTCAACGCGAACCAGGTGATCGCCTTCGACAGCTCGCTCGTGGAGGTCGGCGCGCCCGTCGCCACCTCCAAGGGGCCCGGCAGCTTCGTTTCGCACGACGGCACCACCTATGTCCTCGACAGCACGGGTGGAGATGTCGAGCAGGTGACCCCGCCCACGGGTACCGCGATCGCCAGCATCCCCGGCGGAAGCTACAACGACCTCCAGCACATCGCCGCCTACGCCAACCTGCTCTACGTCTCCAACTCGGCAGTGGGGAGCTTCGTGGCTGTCGATCCCGTGTCAAAGAAGGTGGTGGACGAGGTCTCGCTTTCGGTGAACAACGACACACCCAACCCTCTCGGGTTCGACTTCGCCAACAAGAAGGCCTACGTCGCGCTGGCCGCTGGGGTCGGCAGCTCGCCGAACGGCCTCGCCGTCGTCGACCTGTCCGTGGCTCCCCCTTGGAAGACCAAGCCCTCCGTGAAGCGTATCGACCTCTCTCCGTTCGCCTTTAGCACGAGCGTCAACCCCGGAGTTTCGGACGTCCGCGCCGCCGCCGACGGCGTTCACCTCTACGTCACCATGAACGACCTCTACGATGCCAGCTTCAATCCTGTCTCGGGTGCAAACGGGAAGCTTGTGGTGATCGATTCGATCACCGACTCCGTCGTCGGGAACGCTGCTGTCGACCTGCCCAACTGCCTCGACGCCGGCGCCATGGCCCTCTCCGGCAACACACTCTGGATCGCCTGCGGCTACACGGTCTTCAACTCGACTTTCACCGCCGTGACGGGGGTGGGGGGCGCGCTGCAGCCCGTCAACGTCTCCGGCGCGACCCCCGTACCGGGCACGGCCATCCCGGTCGCGAACCACGCGGTCGGGGCGGTCACCATCTGTGGCAGCCAGGGCTACGCCGGTGCTTCCGACAGCGGCGCGCTCTTTTCGTTCGACCCCACCTCAAACGCCGCCCCGGCGGTAAACGCGACTGCCTGCCCAGCCAGTTCCAGTGGCTTTGCTGCCGTCTTCGATGTCGCGTGCGCGCTGTGATCCCTGTTCCTGGCCGCTAAGAAAGGGATGAACTCCGGCCAAGGAGGATTGCGGCTTCCGCACACTCCGCGCCGGCCCTGCGGAATCGGTGGTTCACAAACGCATGAGCAGGCCTGACAAGGTGACTGCCCGGGAGGTCGGGGGTTTCACAGTGGACCGTCTTTCCGGGCATTCACCGAGGGCGCAAGCATCTCCTCGAGGTCTCTTGAGCGCGTGCGCCGCGTCGCTGAGAACCTCGGTTATTGCCCCAACCTGGGGGAACAGCGCGGGTGGCCCGCGCCTGGAGACCACCGCCATCGAACGCGGGCCCAGACGGGCCAAGGGCTGGACACAGCCATGCGTTCAGTCAGTACTTGGCGGGAAGCGAGCGAGTCACGAACGGACGACCTCAATAGGGTGCCGCCGCTGCCGCACCGCCACGATGTTCTGCGCCTCGCACAACGGCAGGCCGTCGTCTCGATGGTGGTTGTGGTGAGCCAGTATTTCGAGTCGTAGACCCGTTCCCGGCCCTCGATCTGCGCAAGAGCAGCGCGACGGACAACGATCTCAGGCCCGGGAAGACACCGATACGGGTTTCAGGTGGACGGCGGCTCGATGGTATGCGGGGGTGGTCATCAGTCTTCGAACCGCCGATCCGCATGAACAGACGGTCATCGGCGCATGCCTCACCAGGGCCGTGAACCGCGCCCGTGGCTTCACCTGCTTGACAGTGCGCGCTACGGGAGGCTAGACCCGTCTCATAGCTCGGGTGCCCGCGAGGGCAGCGACAGGGAAGCCGGTGAGAATCCGGCGCGGTCCCGCCACTGTAAGTGGGGAGCGATCCTCGAAGCCACTCGGTCCACTTCGGATCGGGGAAGGCGAGGATGGCGCAGAGGGTGAGGAACCCTCGAACCCCATGAGCCAGGAGACCTACCCGGGCCTGGCGGAGGACGCCATGCCGAGAGGCTGCCGTCCCGTGGGCGCGGATATCGCCCGTGGGTTACGAGGTACCGATTCCCCGCGTCGTCGCCGCCCCTGCCGGAGCGCTCACCCTTCGGAGAGTGCTTCAGACACACAAATCGTCGGCCAACGCCGATTCCCTCCGTGGCGGAGGACGCGATGAGCGGCGCCTCTGGCGGGATCTTGATCGTCTACACCGGTGATGGGAAGGGGAAGACCACCGCCGCACTCGGCCTCGTGTTCCGGGCGCTGGGGCGCAAGCTCCCCGTAGCCGTGGTCCAGTTCGTGAAAGGTGACTGGAAGACGGGGGAGCGACTCTTCGCCGCCGGCATTCCAGGGCTCGACTTCGAGACGCTGGGTGAGGGCTTCACCTGGGAAGGGAACGACCCCGAGAAGCACGCGCGGGCGGCCCGAGAGGCATGGGCCCGCGCCCGGGAGCTGCTCGCGGCCGGGCGTCATCGGGTGGTGGTGTTGGACGAACTCACGCACGTGCTGGCCGAGAACTACGTCTCGTGCGACGACGTGCTGGCGGGGCTCGCGACGCGATCGCCGAACATGACGGTCGTCGTCACGGGCCGCCATGCGCCGGTGCCGCTACTCGAAGCGGCCGACCTCGTCACCGAGATGCGCGCGGTAAAGCACCCGTTCTCGCTGGGCGTGAAGGCCATCCGGGGGATCGACTACTGATGCCCAGGCGATCCTCGCCCGTAGCCGACGACCGGGAATTCCAGCGCGGTGTCATGGCGGCTCCGCCCCTGGCAATAGCTTGCCGCCCGGTCCTGGAGGGGCGCTGGCTCGTGGTGCGACTTCCCGGGCCGCACGCGGTCATCTCCTGGGCGGTGGCGAACGGCGGCCGCAGAACGACCGATCTGGTCGCCTGGCACGAAGTCAAGAATGCGGACCTCGAACCATCGGTCGATCCGGCGCGCCTGCTCGAGGAGCGACTCTCCGCGGCGGGACTCGCCGGCGCGGTCGGGCTCCTCACCAGTGCCCGGCTCGATCGCCACACCGTCGCAGAGCGCTCCTTTGAGGGCGTAGGAGCCCGCTGCGTGGCCACGGTCGGGCTCGGGAACGCTCTGCGTGTGGGTGACCTGCCTGGACCAGCTCACCACGCCGGGACCGTGAACCTCCTCTGCCAGCTCACGGTACCGCTCCGCGAGGAGGCCCTGCTCGAGGTGCTCTCCGTTGCAGCCGAGGCCCGGACACTCGCGATCCTTGAGGCGAGAGAGCCGAGTCGCGTCAGCGGCCTGCCCGCGACGGGGACCGGCACCGACTGCATCGTGGTAGCGGCCCCGGAAGCTCCCGGAGGTGCCCGGTACGCGGGGATGCACACCGCCCTCGGGCACGTGGTGGGGGCGGCAGTGCACGCAGCCGTGGCGCGCGGTGCCGCGGCCTGGTCGGGGAGGCTCAGGTGACCGGCGAGCTCGTGCTCGTGGGCGGCGGAGTCCGAGCTGGAAAGAGTGCGTACGCGATCGCCCTCGCCGAGCGCCTTGGCGAGCGACGGGTGTTCGTCGCCACCGCACAGGCGCTCGATGGCGAGATGGAAGCACGGATCCGCGCGCATCGAGCGGAACGGAGCGACCGCTTCGTCACCATGGAGGAGCCCCTCGAACTGCCCGGCACCCTCGCCGGCGTAGATACCGATGTGGTGGTGGTGGACTGCCTGACGTTCTGGATCTCCAACCTGCTCCTGCGGGGGGACGACCTCGACGGCGTCGCGGCCCAGGTGGATCGCCTGGCTGACGTGCTCGCCCGGAGGCGCTTTCACGCCATCCTGGTCACGAACGAGGTGGGGATGGGGGTCGTGCCGGAGAGCGCGCTCGGCCGCGCCTTTCGCGACGCGGCCGGCCGGGCACACCAGCGTTTGGCTCGCGAGGCCGACCAGATCTATCTCGCCGTCCTCGGCTGCGTGGTCCGGCTGCGACCCGCTCCGCTGACCCTCGTGCAGCCATGGACCTCACCTTGAGCCTCATCCAGCGCACCTGCGCCGCGATCCCCTCCCTCGACGACGACGCCGCCGCGGCCGTCCAGCGACGGCTCGACGCCAAGACGAAGCCCCGGAAGAGCCTGGGCCGCTTGGAGGAGCTGGCCCGGACGCTTGCGGCCATCCAGTCCACCGAGGCCCCCAGTGTGGACGGGAAGGCGGTGGTCGTGATGGCCGCCGACCACGGCGTCGCGGAGGAAGGGGTATCTGCCTATCCGCAAGAGGTCACCGCACAGATGGTGGCCAACCTGGTGGCTGGCGGCGCCGGTATCAACGTGCTCGCTCTCCACGCAGGCGCGCGCGTGGTCCTGGTTGATCTCGGCGTGAAGTCACCCTTGCCGGGGCTGGTGGGCGTCCTCGATCGCCGGATCGCCCCCGGAACCCGCAACCTGGCACGGGGACCAGCCATGACGCGCGATGAGGCGGTGCGCTGCTTGGAGGTGGGGATCGAGGTGGCCGAGGACCTCGCCGGCGCCGGGATCCAGGCGATCGCGCTCGGGGAGGTAGGCATCGGCAACACGACCGCGGCGAGTGCGCTCGCCTCGGCGTTCACGGGCGAACCTCCGGAGCGAACCACGGGCCGCGGTACCGGTCTCGACGACACCGGCTACCAGAGGAAGATCGAGGTGGTCGAGCGGGCGCTACGGGTGAACCGGTTCGATCCCAGCGATCCACTGGGCACCCTGGCTGCGCTGGGAGGGTTCGAGATCGCCGGGCTGGCCGGCGTGGTGCTGGGCGCAGCGGCACGGAGGGTCGCGGTGGTGATGGACGGCTTCATCGCAGGCGCCGCAGCGCTCGGGGCGGTGCGGCTGGCGCCGCAAGCCGCCGGCTTTGTCATCGCCTCGCACAGCTCGGTGGAACCAGGGCACACCGCACTCCTCCGGGCGCTCGACAAGCGGCCGCTCCTGGATCTGGAGCTGCGCCTCGGCGAGGGAACAGGAGCCGCGCTCGCCTTCCACCTCCTCGAGGCAGCGGTTCGCGTGCTTCGCGAGATGGCCTCCTTCGCCGAAGCCGGTGTGTCGGACTCGGGGCGCTGACGTGACTTCCTGGTACCACGCGCCGCTGGTCCTGGCGGGGGCCTTCGCGCTCGACCGGTTCTCGGGGGAGTACCCGGCGCCGGTCCATCCGGTCGTGTGGATGGGAGGCGCCATCAGCGCGCTCGAGCGTGCTGCCCCGCGCGCCGGCCGCGCCCTCCAGATGGCCTGGGGCGCGGGAGTGGCCATGGCGATCCCAGCGCTCTTCGCTGGCGCTTCTTGGCTTGCCTGCTGCGGGGCACGCCCGAGCCCCCTGCTCTCGATCGTGGTGGAGGCGCTGCTGCTCAAGGCAGCGTTCGCCGCTCGCGCGCTGGGCGAGGCCGGCGAGGCGGTGGCCGAACCGCTCCGACGCGGTGCGGTGGGAGAGGCGCGACAGAGGCTGCGGGCGCTCTGCAGCCGCGACGCCTCGCAGCTCGATAGTCCCCTGCTGGCGGCCGCGGCGGTGGAGTCCCTCGCCGAGAACACCTCCGACAGCGTGGTCGCGCCCCTCCTGTTCTGGTCGCTGCTCGGCGTGCCCGGCGCCATCGCCTACCGCGCGGTGAACACGCTCGACGCCCGGCTCGGCTATCGCGGGCATTACGAGTGGCTCGGCAAGGTGCCGGCTCGCCTCGACGATCTTCTGAATCTCGTTCCTGCTCGCCTCACCGCGGGCCTGCTGCTCCTCGCCGGCGCGGCGCGCGGTGCCGACGTGCACCGCGGGTGGGTCATCCTGCAGCGCGACGGCGGTACGACGGCGAGCCCGAACGCCGGCCGGCCCATGGCCGCCATGGCGGGTCTTCTCGGGGTCCAGCTCGAGAAGCTCGGCGAGTACCGGCTCGGCGATCGGATCCTACCGGCCGTGCCCGAGACGATAGACGCCGCTTGGCGCATCGCAGGGCTCGCCGCGGTCCTGGCCGGAGCTCTCTGCGGGGCTCTGGCGATGGCGAGGAGTGCCCTTGTCCTCCCCTGAACGGCTCACCGCGCCACGCCGCGTTCACGGTGGGCCCGATCCCATCGAGTTGCGCACGCTCGGTCTCGAAGTACGGGACATCATCGATTTCAGCGTGAATGTGAATCCCTACGGCCCGGCGCCGAGCGTGGCCGCGGCAGCGCGGTCGGCGGAGCTGGCGCGCTACCCCGATCCAGGCGCGGAGGAGGTTCGCGCGGCGCTCGCCGTCCGGTGGAAGTGGGATGGTGCGGGGGTCCTCTTCGCTCACGGCGCCACCGAACTCCTCTGGGATCTCGCGCGCCGCGTGGGGAGGAGAGGCGAGCGAGCGCTGGTGGTCGAGCCGGCCTTTTCCGAGTTCAGCACCGCGCTTCACGCCAGTCAGGCCGGCGTCATCGGCTGGCGAGCGGCCAAAGGGCCAGATGCTCCCTTCGACCCGGAGGCGGTCGGTGAGGAACTGCTGCGTTCCGGTGCCCGCACCTGCTATCTCGCCACCCCCACGAGCCCGCTGGGCCTGGCGGTACCACACGATGCCATCGCACGGCTCGCCAGCACCCACCCGAGCGTGCTCGTCGTCCTCGACGAGTCGTTCCTGGCGCTCTCGGACGACCACGCCGAAGCATCCCGAGCGCTGCCGCCCAACGTGGTTCGCGTACGCTCGCTCACCAAGGAACACGCGATCCCGGGTCTCCGGGTCGGGTACCTGCTGGCCGAGCCGGGTCTCGTGGAGGAGCTCGGGGCGGCACGGCCAACCTGGTCGACCAGTGCTCCCGCACAGGCCGCCGCCCTCGCAGCCATCGCGGAGCAACGGTTCGTGGAGGAGAGCCGGCGCCGCCTCGCCTCCGATCGGGAGGCACTGCGGGATGGCCTTGCCCGTCTCGGCTTCGCCCCCTGGCCCTCGATCGCGCCGTACATCGCCTTCCGGGTGAGGGACGCGGCGGCACTCCGTCATCGACTCCTGGCTCGGGGCGTGCTCGTCCGGGACTGCGCTTCCTTCGGCCTGGTAGACGTCATCCGAGTGGCCGCTCGGCCGGCCGCGGACCGGGCGGTGCTGCTTGCCGCCTTGGTGGAGGTGCCGCCATGACCGGGGCCGTGCTGATGGTACAGGGCACCGCGTCGTCGGTGGGGAAGAGCCTCATCGTCACCGGACTGTGCCGCCTGTTCCACCGCGCGGGGCTCACCGTCATGCCGTTCAAGGCCCAGAACATGGCTCTCAACGCGGCAGTGACCGCCGATGGCGGCGAGATCGGCCGCGCCCAGGCGGTTCAGGCCGAGGCGGCCGGCGTCGAGCCACTCGTGGACATGAACCCCGTCTTGCTCAAGCCGGAGGGAGACGAGCGAGCGCAGCTGGTGCTGATGGGGCGGCCTGCAGGGAGTCTCAGCGCTTCTGCCTACGGCGGGCGCACCGAGGAGCTGCGCGGCGCGGTGCGCGCGGCGCTGGCTCGGCTCCGCGCGCGCGCCGATCTGGTGGTGATCGAGGGGGCCGGGAGCCCGGCCGAGGTGAACCTCCGCGACCGCGACATCGTCAACATGGACGTCGCACTGGCTGCCGAGGCGCAGGTACTCCTGGTCGGTGACATCGATCGCGGTGGGGTCTTCGCGTCGCTGGTGGGCACGCTGGCGCTCTTGCAACCGGAGGAGCGGGCGCTCGTGGGAGGTTTTATCCTGAACAAATTCCGTGGCGACCTGCGCCTGCTCGAGCCTGGCCTCGACTTCCTGCGCGAGCGGACGGGCGTGCCGGTGGTCGGAGTGCTCCCCTTCTTGCGCGGGCTGCGGATCGCAGAGGAGGACTCGGTCTCCCTCGACCATCGCCGATCGACGCGCCGCGCGGCGCCCGGCGAGTTGGAGATCGCGGTCGTACGCCTGCCGCGCATCGCCAACCACGACGAGCTGCAGCCGCTGGCGCTGGAGCCTGGCGTGGTGGTGCGGTTCGTCGACCGGCCCGAGGAACTCCTTGGGGCCGACTTGGTCGTGCTGCCCGGGACGAAGGGGACGGCGGCGGACCTGCGCTGGGTGCGCGAGAGCGGGGTCGGGCAGGCCGTGATTGCGCGGGCTGCGCGAGGCGAGCTGGTCCTCGGGCTGTGCGGTGGTTGCCAGATGCTGGGCCGGGTGCTCAGGGATCCATCGCGGGTGGAGTCGGAAGAGGCTGCGACGCCCGGTCTCGACCTTCTGCCGCTCGAGACGCTCTTCCACCCGGAGAAGACCACCGCCCGCGTCTGGGTGGATGTGGAGGCCCCTTGGCTCTCCCCGTTGTCCGGCGCTGCCGCCGCCGGGTACGAGATTCACATGGGCGAAATGACTCGGCTGAGTGGCCCGGCTGCGGTTCGGGTCCGCTCGCGCAACGGCGCACCGTGCGATCTCCCTGACGGCGCGGTCTCGTCCAACGGGGCGGTCGTGGGTACCCTGGTACACGGGCTCCTCGAAGACGATGGCGTGCGCTCCGCACTGCTTTCGCGGCTGCGCGCGCGTCGCGGGCTGCCCGCGCCCGCGGGCCCTTCGGTTCCGACGCGCGAGCAGGAGTACGACCGGCTCGCCGCCGTGCTGGGCGAGCGCCTGGACTGGGGGCGCCTGTGTGCGCTCGCGCGCGTGCCAGCGCTTCGCTCGCCGGAGGCCAGCCCGTGAACCGGCTCGCGATGGCCATCGCCTTTCTCACCCGGCTCCCGGTGCCGGTCCCGAAGGACGCGGGCCCGCGTGAGGTGGCGCGCTCCATGCTCGTCTTCCCGCTCGTGGGTGGGGTGATGGGCGCGGCCGTGGCCGGCATCGGGCTGCTCCTCGCGAGGGCGCTCCCGCCGCTGGTCGCGGCAGCACTGGCGACCTCGCTCGGCACGCTCGCCACCGGCGCCCTGCACCTCGATGGCCTCGCGGACAGTGCCGATGGCCTGGGCGGCGGGCGAGACGCAGAGCACGCGCTGCGCATCATGCGGGATCACGCGGTCGGCACCTACGGCGCCGCGGCGGTCTGCCTCGTGCTGCTGGTGAAGGTCTCGGCGACCGCCGCACTGCTGGGCGAGGCCGGGGCACCCGTTTGGCTGCCCCTCGCCGGCGCGCTCAGCCGGTGGATCATGGTCCCGCTGGCGCACATGCCGCGCGCGCGGCAGGATGGCCTGGGGAGCTCTGTCGCCGCTCACGTCGGCCCGTGGGAGCTGGCGGGAGCCACGGTGTTCGCGTGCGCGCCCGCCATCGCCCTCGGAGGACTCCGCGGGCTCTTGGCCATCCTCGCAGTCGGAGTGCTGGGTGCGGCGTGGGCCACCGCCTGCTGGCGTCGCATCGGTGGAATGACCGGCGACACGCTCGGCGCGTCGAGCGAGCTCGCCGAGGCGCTCGTTCTCGTGCTGGGCGCAGGGATGGGGGTGCGGTGATCCCGCCGCGGGCGCCGGGCGCGACCCGGATCATCTTGGTGCGCCACGGCCGCGCTGCCCTGGAGCCGGGGCGCATCTGCGGGCGGCTCGACCCGCCGCTCTCAGCGGCCGGCCGCTCGGAGGTCGCTCTCGTGGCGCGCTGGCTGTCGAAGGTGGGGTTCGGGTCCGTCTACTCGAGCCCAGCTCGACGCGCGCAGGAAACCGCCCGGCTCATCGTGGCCCAGCGGGGTCTCGCCATTTGTATGCTGCCCGAGCTGAGGGAGGTGGACTTCGGCGCATTCGAGGGACTCACCTGGGATGAGGCCCTGGGTTTCGATCCCGGCACCTGCGCGACCTGGATTTCCCGCCCGCAGCAGGTCGTGTTTCCGGGAGGGGAGAGTCTGGCCGATGTCCAGGCTCGCGTCCGCATGGCACTGAACACCGTCCGCGAGCGCCACGCGGAGCAGTCCGTGCTGGTGGTGGCCCACGCTGGACCCAACCGGACGATCCTGGGGGACGCCCTCGGTCTGCCGGCCCAAGCGGTCTTCGCTCTGCCGCAGCACACCGCAGCCGTGAACGTGCTCGACTGGGTCGGACCGCGCCTGGTTACGCGGATGGTGAACCGCACACCGGTCATGGCCCGGCGTGCCGGCGCGCTTGCGGCCGCGGTAACGCTTGCGCTCGCAGCGCGTGCAGCTGCGGAAGAGACCCAGGCCGCCATGGCCGGAGAGAAGTCATTGGCCGACGAGGCGAAGGACGAACTGCTGGCGCCGGTTCCGAGCGTTGAACTCGCTCTGGCGAACGCCGCGACGGCGATCGGGGCCGAGCCCCATGTCAACATGCCGTGCTGCGAGGCCGGCGCTGAGCCCCGCATCCCGAGCGGACGGCGGAACCACGCTGACAGGCCTGACGGCCGTGAGCAGAGAGAAGAGTGCGTCGAGGGCCGGCGTGCTCGCCCTGTGCAACCGAAGCGGACAGGCCGGCGAACCGTCGCAGCGGAAGGTAGTCCCGCTCGATCCCTCATCGAAGGCCCTCGCCGCGCGCGAAGGCTCCTTTCCAACCATGAGCCGAACCCTAGCCCTCATCGCCCACTCGCTGGAGCCTACGTACGTCGCGTGCTGCAAAGGCTCTGCGTGACGGTCGCGCTGGCCGCCTCGCTGATCGTTCCGGTTCGCGCGGAGGAATCCCTCGCCGTCCAGGGCGTCGACGGGGGCGGTCCGGCCTGGATCGGGCCGCGCCCTACGCGGCCTGCGCACAGGGTCATCACGCTCGCGCCGAACCTCACGGATGTCTTGGTAGCCATGGGGCTGGGCGACCGAATCGTGGGAGTCACCAGCGTCGACCGAGCTCCCGAGGTGGCCTCGCTCCCCAGGGTCGGCTCGTACGTCGACCCTAACCCCGAGGCGATTCTCGGCCTGCGGCCGGATCTCGTGCTCTGGGCGTACAACGCGGGGGCACTGCCAACGGTCCGTCGACTGGCCGAGATGCTGCGCGGCTCCTCGCAACCGTTCCCGATTCTGGTCCTCCCGGCCGAGACCGTCGCCGATGCCCTGGCCACACCGGGGGCCGTGGGCGAAGCCATGGGCGAGGCCGCGGCAGGGCGAGCGCTGCAGGCCTCGATGACGGCGGCGGTAGAGCGGTTTAGGGAACGGGCACGACGCATGCCGCGACGTCGGGTCCTGTTCGTGGTGGGGCGGCAGCCCCTCGTGGTCGCGGGTCCGGGGAGCTTCCCCGATGAGCTCCTCAACATGGCCGGCTGCGACAACGTGGTCACCCAGGGCCCGTACTGGTCCTTCTACTCGCTGGAGCGGGCCGTCGCCGACGCACCTGACCTCGTGATCGACGCGTCACTCCACGAGCCCGAGGCCACGGCGGCCAAGCTCGAGGTCATCCCCGCCGTGCACCGAGGGAGCCGCTTCGCGCTCCGATCGGATGACCTGCTGCACCCCGGGCCGAAGATGGTCCAGGGGCTGGACGAGCTCCTCCGCGCATTGGCGATACCGAAACCATGAGCCATCCACAGCACCTTCGCATCGGCCTCCTCCACTGCGCGCCCGGCCTGGGCGCCCTCGCCGAGAACCGGGCGCTCATCGAGCGTGGCATCGAAGGTGCGGCGCGCCACGGGGCCTCGTGGGTACTGACGCCGGAACTCGCCGTTTGCGGGTACGGCTTCGCCGCCGTGACAGGAACGGAATGGATCCTTCCGCAGCCAGACGCGTGGATGATGGACGTGGCCGCGCGCGCTCGACGCCTCGGCATCTCTGTCTTTCTTGGCTGCCCGGAGCGCGATCCGGACACGGGCCGGCTGCACAACAGCTTGTTCGCGATCGACCGCGACGGAAGGATGGCAGGGCGCCATCGAAAGCTCCACGTCATCCCGGGCTCGGAAAGCTGGTCCACGCCGGGACAGCAGCTCGAGCCGGTCGTGGTCGACGACATTCGCGTGGGCCTGCTCGTCTGCGCGGACGCCTACCCACCGGGCCCGGCCCGCCGGCTCGCGGAGCTCGGAGCGCAGGTGCTCGTCTCTGCCGCGGCGTGGGCGCCCGGGGAGCATGGCCCCGCGGGTGAGTGGGAGGCGCGTAGCCAGGAGACTGGGTTGCCGGTCATCGTATGCAACCGCACCGGCACGGAGCCGGTGATGGACTTCGAGGGCGCGGAAAGCGTTCTGGTGCGCGGCGGCCAAAGAGAGGTCGAGTTCAGCGCGCCTGCATCGACCCTGGTCATCGTGGACTGGACGCTGGGTGGGACCGATCCGGACGCTCGGATCCACTGCAGGGAGCTGTTGGCGGCGTACCGATAGCGGGCCGTCCGCACTCACCTCGGTCACTGCGGGAAATCTACCTCCGAAGCAGCTTCGGCAGGCGATCTCGACACCTCATCTCCTTCAACCACCCCTGCGAAGGCTAACAAGGGCAAGCTCGCTGGGTTGACGGAAGATGTCCTGCTTCTTCCCGCCCGGGTAGACGGAGTGGCCACCTTGTCCGAGGGGGCTTCGTCCGTCTGATTGCCAAATGGACGTGGCCCGCCCCGTGGGGTCCACGATGTTCTTTTGGCTCCTGCACAGATTGCAGCAAGCCTTTGGAGGGACCTCGGCGCATGCCCTTGCAGACGCAGCAAGCGCACCCTCGCATGGGAACAGAAAAGATACTGGGGAAACGTATGCAGCGGATGCATCATCGGGTGTCTTCGTCCCGCATCCTCTGGGCGCTCTGGACGATGGGTCTTCTCAGCCTTGCAAGCTGCTGCAAGTCTGATCCCCAGACGTCGGGACCCCGGACATCGGGTCCTTACGACTCCTGCCGCGACTCGAGCCTCCACCCCTGGAGCTGTGGGCGGTTACGCACCCGGTGGTTGCAGTTCGACGGTGATCCCGCTCACAGCGGTAACAACACATCCGAGTCGCTCATCTCCGCGAGCAACGTAGGCACCCTCGTGCCTCTCTTCGACGTCGTGCTCCCTGGTGTACCGGACGGTGCCCCGGCGGTGCTCAGAGGAGTTCCCACAGCAAACGGGAAAGAGGATCTCATCTTCGTCACCACCCACGAGGGCCACCTCTTGGCGCTCGACGCCAAGACGGGAGCCACGGTGTGGATGGTCCAGTACGGGGCTGGCGGATGCTTGGGCCAAAATCTTCCAGGGCAACCTTGCTATACGACCTCGTCACCGGCGATCGACCCTTCCCGTCAGTTCGTTTACGCCTATGGCCTCGATGGGTATGTCCACAAGTACATGGTTGGCAACGGCACTGAAGTGACGACCGGCGGATGGCCAGAGCTTGTCACCCTCAAGGCCAACTGGGAGAAGGGGTCAGCGCCGCTCGTCTTCGCAACAGACGCCAGCGGGACCACGTTCCTCTACGCCATGACCTCCTCTTTCCCTGGCAGCGAAATGGGCGACTATCAGGGCCATGTCACGGCCATCAACCTCAGTACCGGTGCGCAGAAGGTCTTCAACTCACTGTGCAGTGATCAGACCGTCCACTTCGTGCTGGCACCCGGCACCCCGGACTGCGCCGTGCAGCAGTCGGGCATCTGGGAACGCGTGGGGGTGGTCTACGATGCGGGCAGCAACCGGATCTACGGGACGACGGGCAACGGCGTGTTCGACCCCTCGCTCAAGTACTGGGGTGACACCGTCTTCTCGCTCAATCCAGACGGCTCCGGTGCGAACGGCATCCCACTCGACACCTACACGCCCCCGAACTACCAAACGCTCCAGACCGACCAGATCGACCTCGGCAGTGCCGGGCCCGCACTCCTTCCCGGCGGTGGGAAGTACCGCCGCCTCGCAGCCCAGGGCGGCAAGGAAGGCATCATCAGGCTCCTCGACCTCGACAACCTGAGCGGACAAGGAGGGCCTGGGCATGTCGGCGGGGAGCTCTCGACCTCGACCCTTCCGCAAGGCGGGGAGGTGCTCACCGCGCTCGCAACCTGGGCGAATCCCGCGGATGGGTCCGCCTGGGTCTTCGTCGCCAACTCCAACGGGATCGCCGGCCTCACCCTCCAGTTCGATTCGACCGGCACCCCTTCCCTCGTTCAGAAGTGGCTGCGGACAAGCGGGGGCACCTCCCCGCTCATCGCGAACAACGTCCTCTATTACGCCGGGAGCGGTCACCTGTGGGCACTGAACCCGACGACGGGGGCGCAGCTCTTCGACGGATCGACCGTCGGTCCCATTCACTGGCAAAGCCCGGTCGTCGCGAACGGAGTGGTGTATATCGAAGACCTGAACTCGCACTTGCACGCCTTCGGCTTGCCGGCGTCGCCGTGAAGCGCAGACGTACCTGACAACGTGGACGCGGCAGGTCGCTACGCCACGCACTCAACAGTTCGCGGCGATCGCGCGCGTCGTCCGTGGTCCGGATGCACGGGAATGGGGAATCCAATCGAGCCGGATCGCCTCAACGCACACGAGTTCTACGCCGCACCGAAGTAGCGGTGCAGGCGATCTCGAGAGGCACTGATTCATAGAAGGAAGGCCCACTGCCCTCCGCGGTGCCAAATCGATCCGAAGCCCTCGCCCGGGGATGATGCGGTCAAGCAGCTCAGGCCAAGCACATCACCCGCCTCTGTGAAATAGCATGCCATTGCCTAGGGCGAGTCCAAGGGAAGGAGCTGCGGTCAAGTGGCTTCACGAGCGCGGGGACGAGGTGACTGATGGCGTCGTCTTCACTTGACCGCAGTTCACTCTATGAGTCGCACAGTACAACGGCGCCCCGGAGACTCGAATCCGGGGCGTCCTTCTGCCATCATCTTCACGCCACGTCGAACCGATCCAGGTTCATGACCTTCGTCCAGGCCGCAACGAAGTCTCGAATGAACTTCTCCGGTGCATCCGAGCAGGCATACACCTCCGACAGCGCACGAAGCTGGGAGTTGGACCCGAAGACGAGGTCGACACGCGTGGCGGTCCACTTCACCTTGCCCGTCTCGCGATCGCGACCCTCGAAGACGTCCCCGTCTGCCGATGCCTTCTTCCACTCCGTCCCCATGTCGAGCAAGTTCACGAAGAAGTCATTGGTGAGCGACTCCGGCCGCTGGGTGAAGACGCCATGCGAACTCCCGCCGAAGTTAGCCTTGAGGACACGCAAACCACCCAAGAGCACCGTCATCTCGGGGGCAGTGAGGGTCAGGAGCTGCGCCTTGTCGACGAGGAGCCTCTCGGCCGGAACGCTGAACTTGGCCTTGAGGTAGTTCCGGAACCCGTCCGCAACCGGCTCGAGCACGCCGAAGGACTGCACGTCGGTCTGCTCCTGAGATGCATCCGTGCGCCCTGGAGTGAAGGGCACCAGGACATCGTATCCAGCGTTCTTCGCCCCGCGCTCGACTCCGGCGCACCCGGCGAGGACGACGAGGTCGGCCAGCGAGATCTTCTTCCCTCCCCGCTGGGCAGCGTTGAATGCGTGCCGGATGCCCTCCAGCGTCTCGAGCACCTTGGAGAGCTGGACGGCCTCGTTGACCTCCCAGCTCTTCTGGGGCTCGAGGCGGATGCGAGCACCGTTCGCGCCACCGCGCCTATCGGAACCACGGAAGGTGGAGGCCGAGGCCCAGGCGGTCGTCACCAGTTCCGACACGGAGAGTCCGAAGGCCAGGATCCTGGCCTTGAGGTCCGAAACATCCCTCTCGTCGACGAGCGAGTGGTCGACCGCGGGGATGGGGTCTTGCCAGATGAGGTCCTCGGCGGGAACCTCCGGGCCGAGGTAACGCGACTTCGGGCCCATGTCCCGGTGCGTCAGCTTGAACCACGCCCGGGCGAACGCGTCCGCGAACTGCTCAGGATGCTCGAGGAAGCGCCGCGAGATCTTCTCGTAAGCGGGATCGAACCGCAGGGACAGGTCGGTGGTGAGCATGGTGGGCGGGTGACGCCGTGCCGGATCGTGGGCGTCGGGGATGGTGCTCGCCCCACCCTTTGCGACCCACTGCTGCGCGCCGGCAGGGCTCTTCGAGAGTTCCCATTCGTAGCCGAACAGGTTCTCGAAGAAGTTGTTGCTCCACCTCGTGGGGGTTGTGGTCCAGGTGACCTCGAGGCCGCTCGTGATCGCGTCACCGCCCTTCCCGGTACCGAAGGTGCTCCGCCATCCCAGTCCCTGCTCCTCGAGACCGGCCGCCTCGGGCTCCGCCCCCACGTGCTGGGCCGGGCCCGCCCCGTGGGTCTTGCCAAAGGTGTGCCCGCCGGCGATGAGTGCTACCGTCTCCTCGTCGTTCATGGCCATGCGGGCGAAGGTCTCGCGGATGTCCCTCGCCGCGGCCACCGGATCGGGGTTGCCGTTCGGACCCTCGGGGTTGACATAGATGAGGCCCATCTGGACGGCGGCGAGCGGATTCTCGAGGACCCGGTCGCCGGTGTAGCGCGCGTCCCCTAGCCACTTCTTCTCGGAACCCCAGTAGACGTCCTCCTCCGGCGCCCAGATGTCCTCGCGCCCGCCGCCGAACCCGAACGTCTTGAACCCCATCGACTCGAGGGCGACGTTGCCGGCGAGGATCATGAGGTCGGCCCAGGAGATCTTGCGGCCGTACTTCCGCTTCACCGGCCAGAGCAGCCGGCGTGCCTTGTCGAGGTTGGTGTTGTCGGGCCAGCTGTTGAGGGGGGCGAAGCGCTGGCTTCCCCGGCTCGCGCCACCACGCCCGTCGGAGGTCCGGTAGGTGCCGGCGCTGTGCCAGGCCATGCGGACGAAGAGCGGACCATAGTGGCCGAAGTCCGCCGGCCACCAGTCCTGCGAGTCGGTCATGAGCGCGCGGAGGTCCTTCTTCACCGACATGAGGTCGAGGCTCTTGAACTCCAGGGCGTAGTCGAAGTCCTGGCCCATGGGGTCGGACCCGGTGACGTGCTGGTGCAAGACGCTCAGGTCAAGCAGCTCCGGCCACCATTCGCGGTTGGACGTGCCGCTGCTGCCCTGGAATGGACACTTGGACTCGCTCATGGCTATCTCGCTTTCTTACGAACGGGCTTCCTCCTGGAGCACTGGTCACAGAGCCCGCGTACCTCGACCTGGACGCGCTCGACGCTGCCCAGGCCCTGGATCTTCGCCGGCGGGCGCAGCGCAGCCCAGGGTACGTTCTCGAAGTCCCTCACCAGCCCGCAGCGAGTGCACACGTAGTGGTGGTGACGGTCGAGGTTGGGGTCGAAGCGCACGCCCTCGCGGCGCGGCCCGAGCGTGGTGATGAGCCCCAAGTCGGAGAGGAGCGAGAGCGTCCGGTAGACCGTGTCGAGGGAGACGGTCGGCAGCCGGTTCCTCACTGTCCGGAACACGGCGTCGGCGACCGGATGATCGATACGCGAGGCAATCTCACGGAAGATTTCCAGGCGCTGGTGCGTCAGCTTCACGCCCGCCTTGCGGAGCGTGCTTCGAAGTCGCTCGAGGCGGCGATCGATCTCCGCCGAGTCCACGCGCACTCCTAAATAGCTGATGACTCCTACTTCGGAATTGAGGTAGATCTGACGCGAACGGTACCGTTCCCGAACGAGCTTCGTCAACGGAGCCGAAGGGGGCCGCCAGGTCGCGAGAGGGTGCGACAACTTGCTTCAACCCGAGCAGGGAGTAGAGGCCATGAAGGGTAACCCCGAAATCATCAAGACGCTGAATGATCTCCTGGCCGAGGAACTCACGGCCATCAACCAGTACATGGTCCACTCCGAGATGTGCGCCAACTGGGGCTACGCCCGGTTGCACACGGCGATCGAAAAGATCGCCATCGACGAGATGAAGCACGCGGAAAAGCTCATCGGACGCATCCTCTTCCTCGAGGGTACGCCGACGGTCAGCAAGCTCAATCAGCTGAAGATTGGGGCCGACGTCAAGGCCATCATCGAGAGCGATCTGGGCGGTGAGAACGACGCCATCCGCGGCTACAACAAGGCGATCGAACTGTCGGCGCGGCTGCTCGACGATGGGACCAAGCAACTCCTCACTGCCATCCTGGCCGACGAGGAGCGTCACGTGGATTTCCACGAGTCTCATCGGGACCAGATCCAGCAGATGGGGCTGCCGGTGTTCCTCGTCAATCAGACGAGGGAATAGCTCGGACGGCGCCCGTCGACGGAAGCCCCGTCCAGCGGAGCATAGGCACGCGTTTGACTCCGAGGCGCCAGCCACGGTCCGCCCTGTCCGCTCCTGTTGAGGGAAGCTTGAGCGAAAACCGGCACGAGATATTCCGGCGGTGAGGGTCCGCGAGTCCTCTTGAGACGATGGCGGTGCCCTCCTGCCTCGGTGAGCGCACCGGTGACCCGCCTCGCGCGCCGGCGCCTGGCCAGAGCCGGGCCGAGGCTGCGGGGCGTGTGCTACCGGCCAGCGGCCTCTTGCACCTGCCGTCAGAATCGGACCACGTCGGAAAGCCCCGACGCCTGCTCGACCGCAGTCAGCGCGTGGGCGCGATCGCTCAACGCGTCGAAATAGGCGAGATGGACGTCCGAGGCGGTCCGCTCGGCGACGAGGTAGTCGGTCAGCGTCGCGCCGCCGTGCTGATAGTTGTAGAGGGTCTTTTCGAGGACGGCGTCCGCGTCGGTGAGGGTTCCGGCATCGTAGAGCTTGACCCGGTCGGCAGCGGCCTGGAAGCGAGCCAAAGCTTGTCGCACCTCGCTCTCGGCGCGGGCCCTGATGGAGTCGAGTTGGCTCTGGGCCTGGCTCCTCCCGGCACGGGCGGCATCGAGCTCGCCATGGTGAACGTGCGAAAAGGGGAGCGGGATCGTGATGGAGCCGCCGATGAGGTCGGCCGACGGCGTTCCCCCGTCACCACCGGGGAAGTTGTGGGTCCAGTTGACCCCGACCGAGACGTCAATGACGCGGCGAGCCTGCTCCAGCTTCACTTGTCGCTCTGCCTGCTCGAGGCGCGCCATCGCGGCCCGCACGTCGGGGCGACTCTCGACCGTGGCGAGCACGCGCGTCGCGTCCACGCTCGCCGCCACCGACCTGAGGTCGCCGACGAGATCGAGCCGTGGCGGGACACCCGATGCCCCCGGTCCAAGGAGCTGGAGAAGCGCGCTGTCCACGGCCTTGCGCTCGCCCAGAGCCGTGAAGAGATCGGCCTGGAACTGTCGCGCCTCGACGCGGGACTGCACGAGGGCCACCTCCGGGACATCACCCGCAGCGAGCCGACGCTCGTTGATGGCGACGAGGCGTTCCAGGCTGGCGAGGACCCCCTCCTTCTGCGCGACCACGAGTCGCGCGTGCAAGGCGTCCGCAAATGCGCTCTCCGCGTTGGCGCGGAGCGTTCGCGCCGCGTCATCGTCGTCCCGCCGCGCCGCATCGAGCCCCGAGCTCGCGACTGCCACCCGCGCCCCGCGCTTCCCGCCAAGCTCGATGGGGACCGAGAGCGCCGTTCCAGCCGCCGTGGCGTTCCCGTGGTGGGAAAGGTCATAGGAGGTGAGGCCCGCCGTCAGCTCCGGGTCGGGAAGAATCTTCGCCACGTCGATCTGGGCGCGGGCAACGGCGATGGCCTGGTGCGACACGGCGAGATCGGGATTCGAGGCGAAGACGCGTTCCAGGTAGGTCTGGAAATCGAGCCTCGCCGGGAGCTGCGCGGGCGAGGTCTCGCGGGGCACCGCCAGGGTACTGCGGGGCAGGAGCGCCAGCACGAGTGCCGCGACGACCGCGTGGATGGCACCATTGCCGGCGGCGGGCTCCTCCTTCAGGAACCGCCGCTCGATGACCAGGTACAGCACCGGCAGGAGGACGAGCGTGAGCAGGGTCGCGCTCACGAGCCCACCGACCACCACGGTCGCGAGCGGCCGCTGCACATCGGAGCCGATGCCGCGGGCGAGCGCGGCGGGGAGAAGCCCCAGGGTCGCGACCGTGGCGGTGATGAGCACCGGGCGCAGGCGCTCGCTCGCGCCTTGCAGGACCGCACTCACGAGCGGCACCCCGCCATCGCGCGCGCGGTTCAGCGCGGAGACCATGATGACGCCGTTCTGCACAGCGACCCCGAAGAGCGCGATGAAACCAACCGCGCTCGAGACGTTGAGGGTCATCCCGCGCAGGTGAAGGGCCGCCATGCCACCGAGGAGGGACAGGGGGACGCTCACCAGGATGAGCGCCGCGTGCCGGAGCGTGCCGAAGGCGCCGTAGAGGAGGAGGAAGATGAGGGCGAGGGCGAGCGGCAGGATGATGGCGAGCCGCGCCTGGGCGCGCTGCTGGTTCTCGAACTGGCCGCCCCAGGCGAGCTCCGTCCCCTCCGGCAGTGACTTCACGACGGGATCCAGCTTCGCCTCCGCCTCGGCCAGGAAGCTCGAGAGGTTCCGACCGCGGAGGTCGAGCCTCACGGTGAGGTGGCGGCGGTTCATCTCGCGGGTGATGGTGCTCTCGCCCTCGCGCAGCGAGATGTGAGCCACCTGCGAGAGCGGGATGCGCTGACCGTCGGGCGCGGTCAGCATGAGGTTCCCGATGGCCTCCGGGCTGTTGCGCGCCTCGCCCAGGTAACGCGCCGTGACGTCGTAGCGCCGCTCGCCCTGATAGACGGCTCCGATCGAACGGCCGCCCACCCCGATCTCGATGAGGTCGGAGATATCGGAGACATTGATGCCGAAGCGCGCCGCGGCGGCCCGGTCGACCTCGATCTGGAGCTGGGGGAGAGGCGGCTCCTGATCGACCGTCACGTCGGCAGCGCCGGGGACCTCCTCGAGCAGCGAGGCGACCCTGCTGGCGATGGGGCGGGTAGCATCGAAGCCCGGCCCGTAGATCTTCACGACGAGTTCGCTATGGGCTCCCGCGATCTTGTCGTTCACCATGTCGAAGATGGGCTGGGAGAAGCCGACCGTGACCCCGGGGAGTTTCCGGTAGCGCTGCTCCAGCTCGGCGATGAGGTCTCGCTTCGTCTTCCCATGCCGCCAGGTGTCGTAGGGCTTCAGCCCGACGAACGCCTCGATGTGCGACGGCGTCCAGGGGTCCATGCCATCGTCGGTGCGGCCGAGCTGGGTGACGATCGTGCTCACCTCGGGCGACTCTCGGGTAACCCGCCTCACTTCACCGGCCATCTCGCTCGCCTTGTCGAGCGAGATCCCGGGCGGCAACATCACCTGCAACCAGAGCGATCCCTCGTCGAGCTCGGGAAGGTACTCCCGGCCCACGGTCACGGAGAGCAGGACGGCGAGGATCGCCGCGCCGAGCGCGGGGACGAGAGCGCGCCGCGGAGAAGCCAGGAGCGATCGCAGGATTTGCTCGTATCTCAGGCGCAGCCAGGCAAGGACGGGGTTGTGGAACGTCTTCCGGGGCTTACCGAGCGCAAACAGGGCAAGGCCCGGGATGAGCGCGAGCGCGACGAGAACCGCGCCCGCGAGTGCGTACCCGACCGTGTACGCCATGGGCGTGAAGAGCTTCCGCTCCACGCGCTGGAAAGCGAAGAGCGGCAGGTAGGCGGTGATGATGATGGCCGTCGCGAAGAACATGGGCCGGGCAACCTGGACCGCCGCTCCGCGCACGTCGCCCTCGGTGAGTGGCGCCTCCGGCTTGTCTTCGCGCCGCCGCAGCACGCTCTCGAGCACCACGATGGCGCCGTCGACCAGGATGCCGAAGTCGATCGCGCCGAGCGAGAGCAGGTTCGCTGGGATATCCGTCGTCGCCATGAGAATGAAAGCGAACAGAAGCGAGAGCGGGACGGTGAGCGCGATGACGAGCGCAGTACGGACGCTGCCGAGGAAGAGCAGCAGAACGATGAGGACGAGCCCCATGCCCTCGAGGAGCGTGTGCGAGACCGTGCGGACGGTCGTGTTCACGAGTTCCGTGCGATCAAGGTACGGAACCACCTTCACGTCGGGCGGCAGCATCCCGTGATTGAGCTTGTCGACCTTCCGGTGGACGTCCTCGAGCACGCGGGACGGGTTCCCGCCCCGCAGCAGGAGCACGATCCCGGTGACGACGTCCGGCGCACCGTCCTTGCCGCCGATCCCATTCCGCGTCAGCGCCCCGAGCTCGAGCCGCCCGAGGCTCTTCAGGAAGACGGGCGTTCCCTGCTGCGCCGCGACCACGATGTTGCCGAGGTCGTCGAGGGAGCGGATGAGGCCAATCCCGCGGATGACGGCCGCCTGCTCGCCGCGCACGAGAAGACTCCCGCCGGCGTTGGCGTTGTTCGCCTTGATCGCGGTGATCACCTGCTGGAGCGAGAGGTTGAACTGCGCCAGCTTCTGCGGGTCGAGCGCGATCTGGAACTCGGTCGTCTCCCCACCGAAGTTGCTCACATCGGCGATGCCGGAGACCTGCTTCAGCGTCGGAATGACCACCCAGGTCTGCAGCTCGGTCAGCTCCCGGACGGAGCGCAGGTTCGATTGCAGGCTGTACCGGTAGATCTCGCCTACCGCGGAGGTGAGCGGGTCGAGCTGTGGCTGCACCCCCTCGGGCAGCTCCGCATCTGCAATCCGCTCCCGGATGCGAGTGCGCGCCCAGTAGTCGTCGACCCCGTCCTTGAAGACGAGCGTGATGAGGGAGAGCCCAAAGGTGCTGCGCGAGCGCATCACCTGCAACCCGGGGATGCCGTTCAGCTCCCGCTCGAGCGGAATGGTGATCTGCTCCTCGACCTCTTCCGCGGCGTGGCCGGGGTGCTGGGTGATGACCTGCGCGCTCGTGTCGGCGATGTCGGGATAGGCCTCGACCGCGAGAGTCCGGAAGGAGAGGTAGCCGAAGATGGCCACCAGAGTGAAGACGGCAATGGCCAGCCAGCGCTTGCCAAGGCAAGCCGATACAAATCTGTCGATCATGTCGGAGTGAGGTGGGTCGGGGGCGGTTGTGATCAGGGGAGCAGGATGGTGTTGGCCGTGACGATGCGCTCACCGGACGAGAGTCCTCGCGCGACGGCGATGCCGGCGGGGAGCGGCTCGCCGGTCTCCACCGCCCGACGCTCGAACGTCCAGGGCGACTTCTCGACGTAGAGGAAGCTCTTGTCGCCGCGGACGAGGAGCGCGGCAGAGGGCACCACCAGTTCCGGCGCCTCTCGCCCCTGTAGCGTCACCCTCGCGAACATGCCAGGTTTGAGGCGATGCGCTTCGTTGGCGAGCTGGATCCGGACCTTCACCGTCCGGGTCTCGGGGGCGAGCATGTCACCGACGTGCTGCACACGGCCCGAAAAGTGCTCTGCCGGGTAGGCGCTGAACTGGACGCGCGCGTCGTCGCCCACGTCCACCCGCTGGATGTCCTTTTCCGGGACCTGCGCCGTCACCCAGATCGTGGACAGGTCGGCTATCACCATCAGCACGGCTGCGGGATCGTTCTGGTACTGGCCAGGCGCGGTCGAGAGATCGATGACCCGACCGCTGATGGGGGCGCGGACGGTGAGCGGCTTACCGACCTCACCCAGGTCCATGCCGAGGAGCTGTAGCCGCGTCTCTGCCCGCGCGAGCTCGCTTCGAGCAGCCTCGTGGTCGGACTCAGCCTGCTCCAGGTCCTTCTGCGCCAGGATCCCGTGCTCCTTGAGATCGCGCTGCCGCTTCATCGTCCGGTCGGCGAGCGCCTCGGCTGATTTCGCCTTGAGATAGTCGGACTGCGCGGCAGCGAGATCCGCGGAGTCGAAGGCGTACAGGGGATCGCCCTTGTGCACCGCCTGCCCGAGCCGCACGAAGAGCTTCACGACTCGGCCCTGGAGCGGAGGCGACACCTTGGTGATCGACGCCGGATCGGCCTCGGCGCTGGCGGGCACGTCAAGCTCGTGCCGTACTCTCTGCGGCGACACGGTTCCCACCGCGAGCCGATCGCGCAGCGGCGAGCGCTCCGGAATGAAGAGGTCCGTTCCGCGCTGCTCGATGCTCTGGGAAGGTTGCTCCTCGGGAATGCTTGCCCGGGCGCTCGGCGAGCAGCCGCCGCTCGCCAGAGCGGCGAAGAGGAGCCCTACACAGCAGGCTTGGGTTATGCAGAAGTTCGGTCGCGTCGTCATCGCTCTTTCCTGTTCCAATTTCACTTGCTCATCTCGTCCACATGGGAACTGCTCGCGCCGGAGGCACACCGCGCGCAGAGGCCGTACAGCTCCATCCTGTGGCTCGCGATCTGATAGCCGTAACGACGCGCCACGCCTCCTTGCAGCTCCTCGATGGTCGGATCCTCGAACTCGGTGACGGCGCCGCACGAGGTGCAGATGAGGTGATCGTGATGCTTCCCCTCGAGGACGCGTTCGTAGCGCGTGTGACCGTCACCGAAGGTCTGTGCCGCTGCGACACCGCACTCGGCGAGGAGCTTCATGGTGCGGTACACCGTCGAATAGCCGACACGCGGCGTCCGCTCGCGGACGATGGCCGTGAGCTCCTCCACGGACACGTGCCCGGGGGTCTGCAGGAAGGCATCCACCACGACGTCCCTAGCCCGCGAGCGGTTGCAACGCATGCGGACGAGGTGAGCAGCGAGGCGTGCCTTGGCATCGGCGAACTGCGGCGACCGCGAGCCTTGACGCTTGTCGGTGACCGGGTCGTCTTCATCTTGATCTTGGTCGTGTCTGAACATGACAACGAATTTCATTATCATGAGTCCCGATCGGGATGCATTGATGTACGTCAACTGTTCATACCCGGCTCCAAGCGGCGGCATCTTGGCGGTGAGGACGCGGGAGCAAGGCAACAGCGCGAAGCTGCGGCGCGCTGGAGGGTCGGTCCGGAATGCGACTCGATCGCTCCGTCGGGCGCAGTCCCCTGGCCTGACCGCCATGGCCCAACTCGAGCGACAGGTCTCACTCAGCCGTCCGGCGCCACCGGCGTCTGATCTGAAAGGCGATCTTCCTGGCGGTTGCCTTCTCTCATTCCGGATGGCGAGCCAGCCCTGGCGGTCTCCTCGTGGCCGTGACCTTCGATGACGCCCTCATGGCGCCCTTCGTGCTCGACGTGATCCTTGTCATTGGCTGGCCGAGACGGAAACGACCAGCTCGCTCGTGCGATCTGCGCGGCAATCGGGCTGGGAACCGTCCAGCGCGAGCCGCTGCCCCCCTCCGGGAACCCTGTTGACCAACCGGGCGACCGCCCCCTTCGCGTCGTCTTGGACAGTTCGCGGCATGGCCAAATCGGCGTCAGGCTCATGAAACGAGATTTCTCGAACCCGCCTTTACGCCAATGACGGCCCTTGCCTACAGCACGGACAATCAGGTAAGATCGATGCTGATAATGATTATCATTATTATGTATTCGACCGCGCTTCGCGCCTTCCGGCGGCCTGCACCACCGCTGACCTCTTTCGTTCTCCTCGCCCTCATCTCCTTGTTCGCGGCGGGATGCAGTTCGGGTTCCGGTGAGAGCGTGGCCGAGGCTGATTCCCCTCTATCGGCCGCTGCGGCGGTAGGTAAGTTGCTGTTCTCGGACCAAGCGCTCTCGGCTTCGGGCCAACAATCGTGCGCGACCTGCCACGACCCTGCGCACGCTTTTGCTGCCTCCGATGGGCAGGCGGCCCCCTTGGGCGGACGGGCGATGGACCTGCCTGGCTTCCGTAACGCTCCATCGCTGCTGTACAGCTCTCTCACTCCACCGTTCTCGATTCAGGATGGCGCCCCGGCGGGGGGCTTCTTCAGGGATGGACGCGCCTCATCACTGGCGGTTCAGGCCGAGCAACCCTTCGTCACCCCTTTCGAGATGGCGAACGGCGATGCCGCCGAGGTCCTGCAACGCCTCTTGACGCGCCCCTATCTCGCCCAGTTCGAGGCTGTGTACGGTCCCGCAACTCTGCGACATCCCGATGCCACCCTCCAGGCGATCGGCCGCGCGATCGCGGCATTCGAAACGGAGGCCCCGGAGTTTCATCCCTTCTCCAGCAAGTACGACTACTGGCTGCAGGGAAGAGCATACCTCACGGCGCCTGAATACCGAGGACTTCAACTGTTCAACGACCCAGGAAAGGGCAATTGCACAGCCTGCCATCCGAGCAGGCCGCAAGAACACAGCGACCACGCTCTCTTCACGGACTTTTCCTACGATAACGTCGGCGTCCCGCGCAACTGGAACATCGCCGCCAACGACGAGAAGCCGGCCAGCCCCGTGGACGGCCGCCGTCTCGACTACGTGCCAACGGAAGCCAACTTGCCTTCTGGAACTGAGTACACCTACTACGATCTCGGTCTCTGCGGCCCTTTCCTGCCCGCCTCCGACGATCCGGATCCGCGCCCCGACTTTTCTACGGTCACCTCGCTGTGCGGCTTCTTCAAGGTACCGACTCTGCGTAACGTGGCAGTCACGGCGCCCTACTTTCACAACGGCGTGTTCAGCGACCTCCACCAGGTCGTCCGATGGTACGTCACACGAGACATCGCCAACAACGCAGCCAACAATCCAGATCCGCGGCAGAATCCTTACATCGCGGCAGGCAGCTTCTATCTCGCAGCCGACGGCGCGCCGGACCCCCTTCTCTACAACGATCTTCCGGCCAGCTTCGATGCCAACGTCAACATCGGTGAGGTGCCTTACACGCCGCCGGCGTTCGAAGGCGGCCAGGCACCTACCCTCGACGCCGGGGACATCGACGACGTGGTGGCATTTCTCTGCACCCTCACCGATGGATACGATCCAGCGAATCCTGCCGCATACACGGTCCCGTCGCAGTGCTTGCCCGAGGCCTCAGCGCCTTCACCTTGAAGGAAGGGAACGCGGTATGCGTATCGTATTTCACCATTCATCGTGTGCGGGAGTCGCTGCCATCGTCGCTCAGCTCTGCCTCGGGGGTATCGTCCTGGGCTCTGCAAACCCGAGTTTCGCCGATTCGGGGGACGGACATGGGGCTCCGCCCGACGACACCGTGAGGGATCTCGAGAGACAGCTCGCGGAGATGAAAGCGGAACTGACCCGTATACAAGCGGACCTGAGTGCCTCATCCTCCAGCGCTGGACGGGACATCGAGAAGCCCGAGTCGCTGTTCGACAAGCTCAGGCTCTGGGGTTACGGCGAGATCTATTACATGCGGCCCACGAGTCGGCCACAGGACGCTCAGGCGGATCTCGCCCGCGCGGTGTTTGGGATCGGCTACGCGTTCAGCGACCGCACCACCTTCAATTCCGAGTACGAGATCGAACACGCGGTCTCCTCGTCGAGTGACGTCGGCGAGTTCGAGGTCGAGCAATTCTACCTGGATCACCGGATCGCGCCTTGGGCCGTCCTCCGCGGGGGCTTGTACCTCATGCCCTTCGGCCTTCTCAATGAGCACCACGAGCCGACGAACTTCTACGGAGTGCAACGGAATTTCGTAGAAACGTTGATCATCCCGAGCACGTGGCGCGAAGGGGGGTTCGAACTCGTCGGGAACGCCGAAGTTGGCCTGGCATTCAACCTGGGAGTGACGACCAGCTTCGACCTATCGAGGTGGAACTTCGCGCCAGAATTCCCGCCCTATCACACCGCTCTCGATCTGGAAGACAGCGACGTTGCGCCTCTGCAGGCGACCCACCAGGAACTGGCACTGGCGAACGCTCAGCACCTCGCTGGACACCTGGCCCTGAACTACCAAGGAGTACCTGGGTTGCTCCTCGGCGGCGCGGTCTTCTACGGGGGCGCCGCGAAGGTGGCGGCCCCACCCAGCGCTCCAATCGAAGGTGACGAGAACATCACGCTCTGGGAGGGACACCTCCGCTGGAATGCTTCCGGTTTCGATGTGTCCGCGCTGTACGCTCAAGGCTACATCACCAATACGGCTGCGGCCAACCTGGCCAACCCCGGCTCTCCCAATCCCATTCCGGCGTCGTTCTACGGATTCTACCTGCAGGCGGCCTATGCGACGGGCTGGGGTAACGAGGGATACCGCGTCGCTCCCTTCGCGCGCCTGGAGCGGTACGACATGGGGTCGAGCTACCAGGGCACACATGGGCCCGTGGTCCCGCCGGGCCTCGTGCCCCTTTCGCCGGCCCCCGGCGATTACGGATATTGGCCTATCGGACGAGACTGGGTGGGGACTGTGGGCGCGAACCTGTACATCGACCGAAATGTCGTAGTGAAAGTTGACTATCAGTGGTTCGATCTCAACAGCGACTTTCGCCGTATCGATCTCGGTTTGGGGCTCAGCTTCGATTGAGCGTGCCACGCTCGAGGCCCGGCGAGGGCCAGTTTCAAGCCGGAGGGAGGATTTCTGCGCCCAGTCGCGCAAGCGAGCGGCCGAGCCTCTGAGCCCCAGGCAAGAGTTACGCCCGATCGCGAGGCGGGCTGCGGCGGCTCGGACCCCGGTCCTGAGCGGGCGGATCATCCCGAAGCGAGCGCGGGATCCGGCGGCCCGAACTCGAACAGCTGGCCCGGCCAAATACTCAAGAAAGGGACACTGGCCATCTGGTACGCCTCGCGAACGGTCTGGGCATCTGCAGCGTGGTACTCGCAGATCATCCGGCGGCGATCTTCGGCCAGCCAGCTCCGGAGCCGGCGGATGTTCCTCAGCTCAAGGCACGGTTTCAGGGCTTCGAAGGCCCCGCGCAGATTCTCATCCGTGAGCGGCGGATCGAACCGATACTCGACGATCAAATATGGCATTTCAGCCTCCCACCTGCGGTTTCACCGGAGTGGATGTTGGAGCGGGGACGTCGGCACCGGCACGGCGCTCGGCCACCGCGGCCCTTGCCAACGACGCAGCTGTCCGAGCTCGAGCGTTGGTCGCCCAAGGTCCGAGCGCGAGCGAGGCATCGATCGCGCACGCGATCTCGGCCGCGCTGGATTCGTCCCCCACGCTGCAAAGCCAGAAGCACGAGCTGAGCGCGCGCGAGGAGCGCCTCGCTGGGCTGCGCGACGGCGGTCGCGGCGGAAAGGGCCATCTCGGCGTAAAGCTGAGAGCGGTGCTGTTGCCCACGGGTCGCGGCGCGCTCCGACGCCAGGTTCGCGAGCACCGCGAGCATCACCTTGCCGTCCGCCTCTCGAACCCGGGCGAGAGCGGCATCGAGCACCTCCCAACCTTCGTCTCGTGCCCCGAGCGCTGTTATGGCTAGGAGGGCCCGGGCGGCGGGTTGCTCGACACCGTCACCGACGTGAGAGGCCACTTCCTCGAGCTCGAGGGCCCAACGCGCCGCCGAGGCGGCGTCGCCTTTCTCCAGCGAGGCAACCGAGAGCGCCAGCAGACACCACGATCGCTCCCAGTGGCGCTCCTCGCTGGCCGTCTGAGCGGCTGCCCAGGCGAGATCTTCCAGGGCACCGGCCGCCCCCAGGAAGCGCCTCAGGAGGCCACGTGTCCAGCGAAAGTCGAGGACGGGTGGGTCCGGACCGAGCGTCGCCGATGCATCGTCAAGGACCCGGGCCACCGAACGCATGTCCCGCTCGAGGATCGCGAGGCACCGTGCGTGCATCAGCAAGTTGCGGGCCGCCACGGTCGAGGGGGCGATCCGACCCGCATCGGCCGCCATCATCGAGCTGGCGAACGCGCGTGCGTGGTCGCCGCTGCCGAAGAGGATGACCGATCCGAAGTGAAATGCCCGCATCGCCGCTTCCATGAGCCCGGCCCGTTCCGCCACTCTTCCCAGGCGTTCGAGATTTCCTGCGATCTCGTCGAGTTCCGCACCGCTGGGGCGCGCGGTTCGGAGCCCGTACAGCTCGACCTCGAGCGGGACGCGGGAGTGGTCCGGGAGGTGAGCAGCGTGCTCGAGTCCTCTGCGTGAGAGTTCGCGGGCGTCATCGTAGGCGAACACTCGCAGGCAGCGATGCCCGGCCGCGACGCAGGCACGTGCGGCCAGCTCGTGATCCTCGGCGAGGGCAGCGTGATGGAGCACGTCCGCCGCAGGAGAGCCGCCCTGGGTCCAGAGCGCGTGCGCGATCTCGAGGTGTATGAGCCGACGGCGCGGCTCGGACAGCAGCGCATACGCTGCCTCCCGGGTGACGTCGTGTGTGAAGTCGTAGCTGGCACCACCGGCCGTGGAGAGGACACCGTGACGCTCGAGCTTGCCCAGCCCGTCGAGCAGGCCGGCCACTGGGATTCCACTCACCCGCGTGAGGACGGAGACGTCGAAGCGCCGGCCGAGGGCCGCGGCCCAAGGAAGCACCGCCTGCTCCGCCTCGCCGAGCTGCAGGATGCGATCCCGAACCGTACGCGCGAGCGTCGCCGTGGCATGGACCTCTCCCCGGGATAGAGCGCGCGACATCTCCATGACGAAGAGCGGGTTCCCGCGCGCACACGCCTGGACCCGCCGCGTGTCGACTCCAGCCCACACGTCGCGCGCGAGCTCTGCGCTCTCCTCGGGCGATAGCGGAGGGAGCTCGAGACGAGCCAACCGGTGCTCGCGCTCGAGCCCTCGCAGGACCATCGCCACCGAGGCATTGTCATCGAGCTCACCCGTGCGAGCGGCGCACACGACCACCGCCGTCTCTCCGCTGCCTGCGGCGCGCGCGACGTAGTGCAGCAGCGAGGCAGAGGTCACGTCCATCCATTGAACGTCGTCGAGCAGGACGAGGACCCCTGAGCCAGTCTCTCGCACCCCGCGCAGCAGCTCCACGATGGCATCGAACAACCGAGGCTGGTCACCATTGGGAATCGATACGCCCAGTTCGGGAAGGAGCGCCGCGAGGTCCGTCCGCAAGTGATCAGGAACTTCGGCGAGAGGAATGGTCCGCATCGCCTCCACCCACACGCCATACGGACGGGCCCGCTCGGCCTCGAACGCGCACCCTTGCAGCACTCGTACCCCTCGGCGCGCAGCCCGAGACGCGAGCTCCTGGAGCACCCTCGTCTTGCCGATGCCCGGATCACCCATGAGCAGCCCCACGCGCTCCGGTGCTCGGCCAGCGCTTCCGGGCAAGAGCTTTAAGAGAGCGCAGAGCTCCGTCGTTCGTCCCACGAGCCGGGGCACCGTCCGGAGAGGGGGCGGAGATGTGGCCCGTGTCTCGCTGGCAGGCACCTGTGCCGGAGGGGCCCGGGCGGGCACGGCGAGAGATGCCCGCATCCGCTCGAGGTCCGGGGACGGGCGCGCTCCCATCTGCTCGGCGAGGATCCGGCGGGTGCGGTCGTACTCCTCGATCGCTTCTGATACGCGCCCTGCCGTGGCCAAGAGGCGCATCACCTCGAGATGCGAGGACTCCGCGATGGGATCGAGCGCCACGAGGGCGCGGGCGTGGAGAAGGGCCTCCTCGGGACGATCACGGCACCGGTCCAGGATCGCCTTCAGCAGCGCGACGTGAATGGCCCGCGCCTTCTCTCGCTCGCTCACGCACCAGGTGTAGAAGCGGACACAGTCGGGGAGGTCGAGACCCTCGAGGAACGGCCCCCGGAACCGCTGCAGAGCGATCGCGAGGTCGGCCTCGGCCACGGTCGTTAACCCGCGCGCCGTCAGCTTCTTCACCTCGAAGAAGTCGATCTCCGCGCTGTTCCGCTCGAACCCAACCCGTTCGCGGTCGGCCACCAAGCCGGGCGCCGCGCCAGCAACGAGCGGTCGAAGGCGCGACAAGCTCCATCGCAGGGCACCCCGCGGGTCATCCGGGATCTCCCACAGCAGCTCGCATAACCTCTCCCGTGAGCACGGCCGCCCCGTCACGACCAGATAGGCGAGCAAGGCTCGGGTCTTCTTGGAGGGCGGCAAGGCGCAGGCTTCTCCGTCCCGGAGGACCGCGAGATCCCCGAGCAATCGAATCTCCAGCCGCACGTTCGCGTGCGAGGGCCTGCGCCTGACCACGGTGACGTTGTCAGTAACCGGGCCCGGCAGGCCGGGCCGGAACGCCTCCCGCCGCGCCCTTTCTGGGGCGCGGCGGGCGCGAAAACGAGGTACGAGGTCAGGGACGGGCCTCATACACGTGATTGAATGGAGTCTCTGCCGCGCGCCGGAACCTCGTGAAGCCACCCTGCTGTGTGACACTCCGCAGCCGGGCCTCTCCGGCCTGGGCACCGAGTGCCGTCCGCGGCTCACCGTCGGCCAGCGAGGCCGGGACGCACAGGATGGTCGAAGCGGAGTAATAGACCCGCCCGACGGGATTCAGGTTATCCTGCACTCGGTCGCCGGCCGCCGGTTCGACGATCATCCAGACGCCATCTGGGGCAAGGCTCTGGCGAACGTGTCGAGCGGCACCTGTCGGATCGCCCATGTCGTGCAGACAGTCGAAGTGGGCGACCAGATCGAAGCCCGTGCCCGGGTAGTCCGTGGCGCGCGCCACCTCGAAGCGGATCCGATCGGCCACGCCAGCGCGCTCCGCGCGCTGGCGCGCCATCTCGATGGAGCCCGGGTGCGCGTCGAATCCCACGAACGTGGAACGGGTCCATGCCTTGGCCATGAGGATGGTCGAGGCACCCAAACCGCAGCCGACGTCGGCGACGTGCCCGCCCACCTCCAGCCTGGCGGTGACGCCATCGAGGGCCGGAATCCAAGCCGACGTGAGGTTGCCGACGTACGACGAGCGGAAGAAGCGCTCTGCCCCCTCGAACAGGCAGTGCGCGTGATCCCCCCACGCCATTCCGGCACCTGTCCGGAAGTTCTCGAGAGCCCGCGGCACCGCCTCCATGACCGCCTCGGCGATGTGGAAACCGCCGGGAACGTAGGCGGGACTCCCTTCGTCCGCCAAAGCGAGCGCTTGCTCTGCTGGTAGGGTGAACCGCTCCGTGGCCGCATCGTAGGAAACGTACCCGCCCGCCGCCTGCGCACACAGCCACTCGCGAACGTGTCGTTCGTTCGTGCCGGTCCGCTTCGCGAGTTCTTCTGGCGTGAGCGGCCCGGCGCCCGCCAACGCCTTGTACAATCCAAGCCGATCCCCGATGACGACGAGCGCTGCGCTCATCGCGCTTCCCAAATCACCGACGACCTGGCCCAGGAACCGGTTCAGCTTCTCGGAATCGATCGTCGTCGTCGGCGGGGATGCCGGAACCCTCGGCTCCTGCACCGGGCTTGCGCCACCCCTCCTGGTCGTCGCTCCATCCGTTCTGATCGCCGTGCTCATGTCTTTTCTCCTCTTGCTAGAAGGACGTGCCTTCGCGTCCAACGCATGAAGGTTGGAGGGGGAGCGTGAGAACGAGCGTGGGGCCACCCGTGGAAAATGTTGCGATATGCCGATCCCTTCCGGGACTCGCTTTGGAGCGATCGCTTACCGAATCGCGGGAGGGCAATTCTCGCGATTCCGAGGGACAACGGTGACCCCCTCGCGTGTCAGCGTGAGGACGTGCCGGCCGGAATTTCGACTTAGGGTTTCGTTGCAATGGATCAATGGGTCTCGGCCAGCAACCTGGATATTCCCGCTCGACCCGCAAGAGTTTGGCCAACCCACGAGCCCCCACCTTACAGGGTTGGATCTTCACTTCATCCCGGAGGGAGGCAGAGAAATGTCGGACCCGATCGTCCTCGTGGCAGGCACGCTCGCTGGGCAAGACACCGGGTTGCGGCAATTGCCAACCGAGAAGGACCTGATGGGTATTCAGGCGTTTGATGCAGCGCCTCATCTCTTCGCGTCCGAGCACTCGCTGCACCACGCGAACTCGAGACTACGTCCGCCCTTTCCTCAGGGCGCCGGGCCCAATATGCCCGGCCGGGGGAGGACATCGGAGGAGGACGTCGCCAAGAGACCTGGACACCCTTGCGGGGAGAAGAGCGGTTGGCAGCTCGGTCACCGCTCATTTGTCACCACGAATGTCAACCCCGAGGTGGACCTCTTCCAGCAAGAGCGGGAAACAGAAGCTGATCTCCCCGAACGGCTCGACGCCCCGTACACTATCGTCGCTCCAGTCTTCTTCATGGAAAGGATGTTGGGCCCGGGATCGCTCGATGGTCTTCGCCACGCCGGTAATTTGTCGTTGACCCTGCCGCCGACAGAGGAGCTTCAGCTGATCGGCGTGGCCGATCTTGCAGGCTTCGTGCGGTGCCTCGTCGAGCGACCGTCTCTCTTCCGCGGGAAGCGCATCGACATCGTGTCCCGGAGTGCGATGGGGGAGGACACCGCGACCGCCCTGTCTCACTTCGTGGGTGCCGCCTTCGAGCACGAGCCGGATCCGTCTGACGAGCGTCAAGCGCACCGGGACCGGCTGAATCGATTGTTTGAGTGGTTCGACCAGGTCACACGCGGCACCAGCGCCCCGGTGCTCGTGCGAGACCACCGCGAAGTCGAGTGGCTTGAATTCCTGGACTGGAGTCGCGAGCAGCGCTGGCGCTGGTCCTTTCTTGATTCCGGCTCCTCGGTTGACGCCGCCTGAGCGGGACCTGTTCCGCAAGCGTAGATCCCCTGAGGCGCACGCCGGCGCCGCCTCACCGCGGCAGCGAGCGGGGGCAGCACGAGTCCAGGCTGCAAGTTCCCCGCGTGAGCGGGGCAAAGCGAAGCGGAGCGCCTTGACGCGAGCGAGCACGACGCCACCCTGGCTCGATTGAACACGAGGGGCACTCATCCAGGGCCGACCTGGCGTGGTCACGGGACCCGCTCGCTTCCGCGGTAGCACGAGCGGCTCAATCCGCCTCGAGGCGTACGTTCTCGAGCTCCACGATGGGGCGGGGCCGTCCGCCGCGCCGTCGCCGACAAGCTCGCCGTGCTGACGCACCGGCTCTGGGTGACGGTCGACCGTCGGCGCGAGAGATGACCTCAGGCTGGCTCACGCTCCGGGGCCGTGCCGTCGCCTGGGATCGTTCCCGCGCCAATTGCTGCCAGCGCTCGCTCCGCCAACGCCTCAAAGCGGGCCACGTCGTCATAGGACCGCGCCACGAGCATGGCTCCCTCGAGTGAGGCCACGAGCAGGCGCGCCTCTTCGGCCGCCGGCCCTTCGAAGCGGAGCCCGCCACCCCTCCGACCCTGCTCGAGCACCGATTCGAGCCAGGACTCGTTCGCGTCAAAGAACGCCGTCACCGAGTCTCTCATGGGCTTTGGCAGGGTTGCGTAATCGGCGGCAAGCATCCCGCACAGGCACATCCGGTCCTTGCGAAGGACATCGGAGTAGAGCCGTGCGTAGCGGCGGAGCTTCTGGCGCGGCTCCAGCCGCGCCGCATCGATCGCCGCGAGCGCCTCGTCGAAGTGGTGCTGGTACCTGTGGATGAGGCTCAGCCCGAGCTGAGCCTTCGTGCGGAAGTGATAGTGGAGGCTCGCCTTGGTGATGCCGAGAGCCGCCGAAATGTCCGCGTAGCTGAATCCATTGAATCCTTGCTTCTGCACGAGCCGCTCGGCGACGTCGAGGATGCGCTTGGCGGTACCGGAGGGCTCCGGGGAAGGCGAGGGCATGGCCGGTGGCTCGTTCCTTTCACGTTTCGAATGGGGGGCGATGCTCATTTATCTACCTACCAGTTGACAACTAACCTACTAGTAGAAAAACTATGGCCTTCGAGACGCGCTGTCAAATCTTTCTTCCAAGGCGAGTTCTCCTCCTCGAGGAGTGGCCGCGCGGCTCGTTTTACCCAAGCGGGAGCGAACCATGAGCAAGGCGAGCGAACACAAGATGTTTTCGAAGCCGGACGAGACTCGAAGCTTTCCTCACGGTAGAGCGGAAGTCGTGAACATCGGAGGCGGGGCGGTCGGTCGCCTCGTGTTCGAACCGGGTTGGCGCTGGTCGAAAGACGTGAAACCGCTCGCCCAGACGAAGAGCTGCGAGGCCCCGCACTTCCAGTATCACGTGTCCGGAAAGCTGGCGATACGCATGGACGACGGGACGGAGTTCATCGCCGGCCCAGGCGAGGTGACGGCCCTGCCGAGCGGTCACGATGCTTGGGTGGTGGGTGATGAGCCGGCGGTGGTGGTCGATTGGTTCGGAGCGAGCAACTACGGCAAGAAGGCATGACGAGGCCGGCCGGCGGCGGGCCGGCATGTGGATGCGCCGCGCGAGACCAGAGCCCGACCGAAGGGTCGAGCGACCGAGGTGGAACATGGCAAGGAAGATGATCGATTGCAGGGACTTCCCGAGCGAGACGAACTGCACCCTGGCCATCGCCGGGGAGGAGGAAGACGTCGTGCGCGCGGCGACCATGCACGCCGTCGATGTGCACGGGCACGAGGACACGCCCGAGTTCCGTGCCGAGATCCGCCACGCGCTCAAGGAAGAGCGAGCGGCGCGGTAGCGTTTGGCGAGGAAACCGCCCGGGCATCGTCCTGCCGCGCTCATTCGGTGGGAGCATGCCCGGGCCGAGGTGGCCATGGCTCATCACGCGCATGTCTTCGACCCGACTTTCATCGGCGCACCGGTTCGGTCTCGACCCCGCCGACAGCAGCTCTCAGAGATCGGTCAGGCCACGTTTTGGCTCGCCATCATCGGCTGGTGGGTAGCGCTCATCCTTGGGATCATCTTCGCGAAGTAACCGTGCCCGGCGGGGGGTCGACGATCTGGTCCAGACGATCGGGCTCGGGAAGCGTCGAACAGCCAGCTGTCGGTGCCCGTGAAGGTGCTGCAACACCGTCAGGAGCTTCGCTCGCTGGGAGTCCTCTCGCTCCATGCTCTTCTCAACGTGCCGCGGTAGGCCATCGTGAACGTGCCCCGTCTCGCCGTGTTTGGCGGCGACGTGCCCAGCAACAGACGAGGACCATGAAGCCCACCAGTCGGCTCATTTGCAGGGCGTGAGCATCGGAGCGGATTTCAAAGCCACACGAGCCACGGGGAGCGGGTGCACGCCCGATGCCTCTCCCCGTGGGCTCGACCTTCTATTCCCGGCAGAGCTCGACGCGCGCTCGTGTTCCGCGCCCCGCGACCATGGTACGGCTCTCACGGCGACCCGGGTCTGTCATTCGTCAGACTCTTCGTCGGTGGCGTCCTGAAGGCCCTCGGCTACTCTTCCGTAAGCCCCGGGGGAGAAAGGGAGCGGCTCGGTGGAGGTGCCGGATCCCATCAAGTGCGGCTGCGGCGCACTCGTGGCAGTTCCGTTCGAGGTCGTGGAGAAGGCGAACAGGATGCGGAAATCGCTTCCCGCAAATCAGTACGGCAGCGCCGGGACGGTGAAGTGCCCGGCCTGCGGCAGCGAAAGTCCCATCGTGGTCATGTCGCGGCTCGAGCCACCGAAGGTTCGCTCATGGGCCCACCGGCGGTTGTGACTCACAGAGGGGAGTAGGTGTAACGCCAACTTTGGCTCTGCGGGGGCGGAGGAGCTCGCCATGAGCCCGCCCATCGTCTTACGCCCTGTCAAGGAAGCGGACGCGACCGAGGTCGCCGAGCCCAGCGGCACGCTAGTCGGCGATTCCAAGGTGCACGTCACGTACGTCTGCGGGGCGTGCAAGAGGACCATCGCCAAGGGCGTGTCACCGCCACGCGGTCCGGCGCGCTTCCGCTGCCCTTTTTGTGGAGTGGTGGTCGGAGAGTGAGCGAGCTGTCTCGCGTTGCCCTCGCCGACTCGCGCGGGGTTCCCCAAGGTCGCTCCCCGGAGCCTTTGCGCTTGCGGCGCCATCTTCAGGCTGGGTGAAGCGCACGGCCGAGGTTGACGGTGAGACCTGCGCCTGGCTCGGCGCGGGATAGCCCACCGCCGACGGCTGCCGCCTCCACGGCGCCACCCCGCTTGGCTCTCGAGACACAAGCCCAAGGGAGAGTCACGAGGCGGCGCGCGGTCCCCAGCACGTCCACGGCGCGCACCAGCGAGGCGGCTCCTGACCATCGGGCGTTTCTGATCGCGCTCCCTCCGGTCGAGTGGTTGATTCCGCCGCCGCGTCGCGATCCAGCAGCACGGCCGTGCAGGTTTGCTCGTCCGCGCTCCTGGTTTGGTGGCGACGAATGGGCTCGAGCTGGCGTCTCACGGCGGCGCGCGGTCTCGCCCTGGAAGCTCGCCTCCGTCTCGCCACGTGCAGCGCCCGCGCCATCTCGCACACCGCCTCGCTGGCACGGGACTGCAAGGGCGACACTCCGGCAGGGCGAGACCGCACGCGCTCGGGGCCGCTCACCGCGCCGCCCGCTTCGGTCGAGGCGGCGCGGTGCCGCCCCCCACCAACTGGAGACGCCTTCATGCCGAGCCTCATTCCGACTCGCTCCACCCTGCGCCAGGAAGTCGAGGACGAGTTCAGCCTCCTCGTCGTCGAGATGGTCCACTGCTCCAGGTGCGGTGAGTACCACCCTCCCGACCTTCATCTCGCACCCTTTTCCGCCTTCGAGGAGGACGACGAGCCTGCCGAGGCGTGACGCGGACCGGCGGCGCACCTGCTGCTCTTCGAGCGACGCGCTGCCTCTCTCCCCTCCGATCGGAGACTACATGAGCCGCACTTCCAGCGAACTGCGCAGGGAGCTACTGTCCCTCGCGCGCAAGCTCAAACGGGTGGAGCTCGGCGGGGCCCTCCCCGATCCGCTCGACCTCATTCGAGACGGGCTCACGCTCGCGCACCTCGCCCTCGAGCTCGACGGAAGGCTCTGCACGGGCGCACCTTTCCCGGCGGCCTGGATCCTGCCGCCGATCGCAGCCACTCCGGGCCCGGCTTCGCGCCGCTCGTGAGCGGAGACACGCGTCCCGCAGCGCCGCCGGCGGACGCGAGCGCCGCCCTGGCGCACGCCACTTGGCCTTTCAGCCGCCACGAGACCTTTTCCCCCTCCAGATCGATGCCTGCATCGCAAGGGAAGGCAGGCCCCCACCGAACGCGGCTGCCCCGCGCCGCCCCACGGGGTCGAGGCGGCGCGGTGCCGCCTCCTCGCGAAGGAGCCCACTGCCATGAAGCTCTTCACGATTCTCGGGTATAGCGCGCACGGCGAGACCCTCTGCCCCAGTTGCCTCCGAACCTCCACCGGCCTCAGCCCCTCCTGCCCCGACTACGACGGCCGCTCCATCCTCCCGCTGTACGCGGGCGATCCCACCGTGCTCGAAGAATCCTGCACCTACTGCGGCCGATCCCTCCTCGAGCTCCGGGCGCTCGCCGACGCGGAACGGAGCCGCCGCTCACCCCTGGTCAAGGCCCAGAAGACCTTGCATCGCGATCGCCAGCCCGCGCTGCGCTTCGATCGCCGCCCTCCGGGAGCGATCTTGAGCGAGCTCAAGAAGGCCGGGTGGCGCTGGGATCCTGTGGCTCGTCTGTGGTGGTGGCCTGCCGCTGCCCCGGTGCCCGTCCCCGCCGCGCTCGCTCTCCCTCATCCCGCCCGTGGCGGCGTCGCCCGCCCACCGCTCCGCAGGCGAAGCGCAGATATCTCGAGGCCGAGTGCCGGCGTCGGCACGGGCCAGAGTCCGCGATGACCCCCGTTTGCCGGCTCTGCGGGCGGCTCGCCCGAGGCGGCGCGGTGAGGCCCGGGCCTTCGTTCGGGAGCGTGCACCGCACGTGCTTCATCGCCTGGGACCGCGAAGAGGAGGCGCTGGAGCTGGAATTCGGCCGCGGGCTCCGACTCTTCGACCCGATCGCATCGGCGACGGAAGCCGAGCTCTTGGCGGCCTATGATTGGGCCGACGCCGCGTGACGGAGAGAAGAGGAGGTCCGGCGCTCACCTCGAGCTCACGACCTGTCAGGTAGGCATTTAGAGTGTTCCCCAAGCTCGACGGGCGACGTCAGCGTCTCCCCTGTCGAGTTCACCGCCCCCCGGGATCCGTCCCGGGGGTTTTCTCTCTTCTCTCCCCTCCTCTCGTCAGTGCGCGTTCCATGGACGAGCACGGAGGGCCGCCGCGTCAGGTGACCTTCACGAGCGGCAGCGGCCCCTTGGTTGTGAGGGGAATAGATGAGAGATCCTCGACGTCGCGAGCGCGACGCCACCCACCTTCAGCGACGGTGAGAAGGGAACGCAGCCGGTTCGAGGGCTGCGTCGGGCGAGGAGTGAGGGTTCCACCCCTTCCTCGGCGCCGTTCTGCACGAGGGCTCTCGGAGGAGAACGAGTTTTCGCAGCTCTCCTGGCCAGACACCTGCCGCCCCGCCAAGGGGGGCGGCACGGTGCCTCCCCTCTTCGATCCGGGAGACGCTACATGGCACTCGACTCACTGCAGGAGATCCGATCCCACACCGAGAAGAGCGGCCGGCACGTCGGGGACATCGTCTGGTGGACGCTCGCCGACGCCCGCATCAGCCGTTCGCACCTCGAGTCGGTGTGGCTCGCCGCGGGACTCTCGACGGCCCATCTTCCAGAGCCGCCCACGCCCGAGAGGGCGCTCCGGACGGCCGTCCGCGAGGCCCAGGTGGGACGGCGAGAGCACCTCGTGCGGCTCGGCAAGGAGGACGACCGCGAGCTCGTCTTCGCGGTGATGCTCGAGACCCGCGACGGGACGGGCGACGTGACCGTCGTCCAGGAGGCGCGAGTGCGGCTCGATCGCGTCGCGCCTGCGCGGCTCGACAGCGACCGGCCCGGGCACGAGCTCGTGGCCGCCATCTCTGATGCCTACGACCGGCTTCTCAACACCCACACCGTCGACGACGTGCGCCGCGCCGTTCTGAAGACGCTCGATGCCTGTGCTGCCGTCACGCTCCGCGACCACGGCGGAGTCTATTGGGTCCCGTCGCCCCACGCACAGACGCTCCGGCGGCTCAAGGAGGCGGTCTCCAGGATCGGGACCTCCCGCCTCGACCTCGTCCCCATCCACGAGAGCCCCGAGGCAACCGCCGCGCTCGGTCATGCAGCGCGGGCCTCGATCGAGGATGAGATCCGGGTCCTTCGCACCGAGATCGACGGCTTCATCTGCGAACCCCCGGGCCGGGCCTCGACGCTCGGCCGGCGCCTGGAGGCCTTCGAGGACCTGCGTGCCAAGGCCCGCCTATACGAGAGCGTCCTCGAGGTCCAGCTCCAGGACCTCGAGGCTTCGCTGAACAAGCTCACGCTCGAGGTGGACGACCTCCTCCAGGGCAAGGCCGCCTGAACGAAGGAGGAGATTCCCATGACTGAGCTCGAACAGATCCAGGCGCTCCGCAGTGACCTTCTCGCCCGCTTCCCCGAGCGCCGCGAGGCCATCGACGGAAGCCTCGCTGCCGTCCTCGCCGGAGAGCATGTCCTCCTCTTGGGCCCGCCCGGGAGTGCCAAGTCACTCCTGGTGCGCGCCATCGCGCAGGCGTTCGGGGGTGTCTACTTCGAGCGCTTGCTGACGAAGTTCTCGACCCTCGAGGAGCTCTTCGGTCCAGTGAGCCTCCGAGCTCTCGAGCAGGACCGATACCTGCGCATCACCACGGGAAAACTGCCGGAGGCTCACTGGGTCGTCATCGACGAGGTGTTCAAGGCGAGCAGCGCCATACTCAATTCACTGCTCTCGGCCATGAACGAGCGGATCTTTCACAATGGCAGCGCGGTCGAGATGCCCCTCATCTCGCTCTTCGGCGCCTCGAACGAGCTCCCCGATGGGAAGGAGCTGGAGGCGCTCTTCGACCGCTTCCTCCTCCGCTTCGACGTCCAGTACCTCCTTCGCCCGAGCAGCCTCCGCGCGATCCTGCTCGCTCCGGAACGGGCCCCGTCCGTCGCGCTCTCCCTGGACGTCCTTCGCGAAGCGCAGGCCCAGGTGAGGAGGATCGCGATCACGGACGACACCCTGCAAGCCCTCATCTCGATCCGCGACAGCTGCAAGGCCGAAGGGATCGTCGCCTCGGACCGCCGCTGGAAGAAGACGCTGAAGGTGGTCCAGGCGACTGCCTACCTGGCCGGCGAGACGAGCACCACGCCCGAGGACCTCCTCGTGCTCTCCCATGCCCTGTGGCGAGAGCCGAAGGAGTACGCCAAGGTCGCGCACCTCGTCGGCACCCTGGCGGACCCGGTGAGCGCGAAGGCCGCGGAGATCCTGGACGCCGCACGCGAGACGGCCGGCAAGGTGACGGCGCTCCGCACCACGGACCGGAAGAGCTACGTCTCACAGGCCGCCCAGGCGCTCGACGAGTTCATCGCCCAGCAGGAGAAGCTCAGGGAACTCGGCCGCAGCGCGGGACCCCGCGCCAAGCAGGCCCTGAGCGACGCCGGACAGGAGATCGGCCAGCTGCACACAGACCTCGCGCGCACGCTCTCGGCCGGCCTCGGTCTCGGAGGAAAGCACTGACTTCCCGGCCTCGGTCGCGTCGACCCGCCGCTGTCGCTTCGGGCGGCGGGTCCGAGATGTGAAAGGAGATCTGGACATGGAACGCATCCTCTACGACGTCTCGCGCTGGCACCTCCTGCTTCATCGCGAGGCTCGGCAGATGCCTCGCGCAGGCCCCGAAGACTCTCCAGAGCTTCGGCTCGGGGACGAACTCTTCGAGCGCCTCTACACCGGCGAGGGCGAGCTTCTTTCCGAGAACATGGCGAACCCGACGCTCCGCCCCTGGGCCGAGCGCTTTCACCGTACCTGCGACGCGCTGCCGTCCTTCAGCCGCCTCGCTGCCGAGTGCCGCGGAGACGCCGCGGCGGCGGCTACCGCGGTGGAATCCATCCTCGAGGAAATGGAGCTCCCCTCGGCCGAGAAGCCACCCTCGCCCGAGATCCCTGGGTCGAGCAAGGACCCTTCTCTCAGGCCCCTCATCGCCGGTTGCGCCAGAGCCTCCTCGGCCGTCGAGGAGCTGCGCGAGGCGACCCTGGGCCTCGAGCAGGTGCAGCTCGGAAGTGGCCGTCATCCCGGTTCCGGGACGGTCGATCCGGCCCGAGTCGAAAGACCGACCGTGCGGCCACTCGCCGCCCGGTTGAGAGGCGACCCTCGTCTGCGCCGCATCGCCGAGCTCGCCGGGCGCATGAAGCGCATCACCGCCGCGAAGCGCCGGCAGCGCGTGAAGCACGGTGCCGACGAGATGAGCGACGTCGAGCAGGGCGGCGACCTCGGCCGCGTCCTGCCGTCGGAGCTCGCGAGGCTCGGCCATCCGTTCCTGAGACTCGACTTCCTGCGAGCCCTGCTCGAGCGCCAGCTGCTGCAGTATGAGCTCTCGGGCACCGAGACCTTGGGCAAAGGTCCCCTCGTCGTCCTCCTCGACAAGAGCGGGTCGATGGGCGGACCTCGGGACATCTGGGCGACCGCGCTCGCCCTGGCGCTCCTCGAGGAGGCCCGGCGCGACCAGCGCGTGTATGCGCTCCTCGGCTTCGATGCACGGGTGAAGTTCGAGGCGACCGTGCGTCCAGGGGAGTTGCTTCCCGAGGCCGGGCTGTTCGTCGAGTGCGCCGGTGGCACGGACATCGGCCTCGCGCTCGAGCGCGGCCTCGAGATCATCCGGACGCATCCCGGTGCCCTCAGGAAGGCCGACGTCATCCTCGTCACCGACGGGGGCGCCGATTCGAGCGTCGCCGGCAAGCTGCGCGAGGAGGCCGCCCGGCTCGGCGCCACTGTCTACGGCCTCGGCATCGGCGTGGAGCGGAGCTGGCTATCCCCCTGGTGCGACGAAGCCCTCGTCATCTCGGAGCTCTCCACGCTCGATGAGCCTACCGCGAGCTCGGTCCTTGGCGCCTGACGAAGGCTGACGGGTTCCGGGCGCTCCAGGCCTCGTCTTTCTCGCCGCCTCATCGCATGGCGACGTACGTACCGAGTCCCTGCAGCGGAGGCCCACGTATCTGTGCGACGGCGGACAGCTTTCTCGCACCTGCTTCCGAGACCCGAGCCTATGGCCTTCCCCTCTGGCTTCCCCTCGCCGCTGCTCCGCCGCTGACCCCGAAAGACGCACGGCCCTACGCTAGGTCTACGAAGCGCGCCCGCCAGCAACGGCACTGACCGTCACGCTTCGAGATCGCTCCGGGCCTCCGCCAGGGCAGGGCTTCGCGCTTCAAGTCCGCTGCACCGCTCCGCCCATCCCAGGGCGAAGCGGCGCGGTGCCGCAGACCCAGAGGGAGAACTCACATGGTGAACAAGGTCATCCTGGTTGGGTACGTCGGCAAGGATCCCGAAACTCGGAAGGTGAACGGTAGCCAGTCCGTCGCCAGCATCCGCCTCGCGACCTCCCGCAGCTGGAACGAACGGCCGTCGGGCGAGCGGAAGGAAGAGACGGAGTGGCACGACGTCGAGGTGTGGGGCAAGATGGCCGAGGCCTGTGGCGAGTACGTGCGCAAGGGGACCCGCCTCTACGTCGAGGGCCGCATCAAGACGGACCACTGGGAGGACAAGGAGAGGGGCCAGAAGCGCTCCCGGGTGAAAATCGTCGCCGACGCCGTTCGGTTCCTCGGCAAGGCGAGCGGCAAGGCCGAGAGTCAGCCCGCCGACGAGCCCGCAGGCAACGGCGAGAGCGGCGCGGCGTGACGAGCCGCCGGCCCCCGTGCTCGTCGCGGGGGCCGGCTACCCGCTTGCTCCAGTGTGGCTCGCGGCTGTGGGCAAAGGAGAGGCCACGCGGAGAACATCCGGCGCTGCACCGCCGCACTCACTCACACGGCTCGGAGCTATTTCCCGCTCCTGAAGCCGATGCGGCGCGGGGTCTTGACTGGCGGCTCCATGAGCTCCCGGATGACATCGAAGACCACCTTGAACTGAGAGTCGTACTTCTTCTCCAGGGCCGCGAGCTTCAGCGCCAGCGCGACGTTGTTCTGAAGTACCTGCCGCAGACGCACGAACGCCCGCATGATCTCGATGTTCACCCTCACGGCACGCTCGCTGCGGAGCACGCTCGACAGCATGGCGACGCCCTGCTCGGTGAAGGCGAAGGGCAGGTATCGTCGTCCACCCCAGGAACTTGAGGTCACAGTCTGTGACCTCAGGTGCCGAACCTCTCCCGCCGTGAGCCTGAACATGAAGTCCGGAGGAAAGCGCTCCGCGTTTCGCTTCACCGCCTGGTTCAGAACCTTCACTCGGACACCGTACAGGGGCGCCAGGTACTCGTCGAGCATCACCCGGTGTCCACGCACGACGACGATGCCGTGCTCAATCTGCGCAACCGAGGCGAGACCTTCATTGGCGGCCACGAGGTTCTCCCCGGCTGGGCGGTCTCGCACGATGTTCGGTGAAACCACCTTTCCCGGATGTACGCATGGGGTGATTCCCACAAGGGTACTCCCGTAAAGCCATCTCCATCACGACAGGTATCAGCTCGGGCTCGACCTCAAGATCTGCGCAAGTGCTGAGCATGAAGCCAGGCTCAGAGCCGGTGCGCCAGATCCGCTATCAGCGCACGCAGCATTGCCACCGCCGTGAGCACGACCAGGATGGTCTCGAGGAGGCTCGACGCGTCGCCCACGACCCCGTAACGCCTTCGTACCACCCACCGCACGCGCCTCATCCCCAGATCCTCCCCACGCGGAACGGCACAAACACCGACCAGGGCAAGAGCCCGCCGCTCGGCTCGAGCTGAACCCCGACACCGGTGGAGAAGGTCCACCGGGTCTTGAGGCGGTACTCCACGAGAACGGCTCCCGAAGCGTGCACAACGAATTCGGACACGTTCCCGAGTGAAACGCTGTACTGCGTACCCGACGGGATCTGGATGATGTTGTGGTAGTCGTGGATCGTGAACCCTACCTCGGCCTCGAAAACGGGGGCGATGGGCCGTCCCGTGTCGAGGCGGTAGAGGACGAGTCCCCCGAGCCCGAGCCCGAGGTGGTCGCCGTAGACGTCTCCCGTCGACTGTGTTCCGTCCGGGAACGCCACGAGGACGTTCCGGAAGCGCGCGTCGACGTTCGCCGCCAGGCGAATGCGCCCGCCGAGGTGGACGCTGTTGGTGAGCCCGTAGTAGACGCTCGCGTCGACCGCCCCGGCGTAGGAAGTGGTCGATCCGGACCCAGCGGCGGGGAGGAGGTAGTGATTCGCGCCCGCCTCGTAGCCGAGGACCGTGTAGAGCTCTCTCCAGTCTGCGCGAGCGATGCCCGTGGTGGCGATGGCCGCCACGAGCATCCCTCTTCGGATGGCACGCATCGCTGCGCGGGCCTGGAGAGCACTCATGCAAGACTCACACTGGGCTGAACCTCACCCGGGGTACCTTGATCCTCCGAGAAGCAGGGCGCTTTGTTCCCCTTCTTCCCCGAGCGGTAGACGTTGTGTGACTCGGGTTGCGCATTCGAGCCCAGCTCTGGCTAGGGATGCTTGATGCAGCAGACCGTCGCAGTAGCTCCGGGGACGTTGATGACTTGACTCGAAGAGTTAAGCCATGCGCAACCCCAGGCTGCGGGATTACCGACGTTCATGCCTGCCCAGAAGACGGGGCCATTTGCAACGAGGGTCAGGTTAGGCGTTCCTCCGATGGAGGCGCAGCTCCCCGTGAGCGGCAGGTCCTGATCGCTGGAGCAGCTCGCCGCGACGCTCGTGACACTGGAATCATTCGCCATCTGGACCACGTTGCAGTAGACGTTGTTCCGGGACGTGTAGAGGCCACCGTTCGCCGCACCGGGAGGTCCCTGCGGGCCAGTCGGACCCGTCGCTCCCGTGGGCCCTGTGGCGCCGGTCGCTCCGGTGTCGCCCTTGGGGCCCTGGGCCCCCGTGAGCCCCACCGGACCCCTCGCCCCGTCACATGCCGCTCCGAACGCGACGACAAGACCGAGGATCGCTACTCGCTTCATCGTCGCTCCTTCTCAGTGTTCGACCGTCCTGTTCAAGCTGAACCCCTGTGCGACCGTGGCCTCACCGAACTCGATCGTACCGTTGAGCCCTGACGTCTCGAGCTGGACCTCACCCACCAACGTCTCGGACGCTGACGCGAGCTGGTCGTACATCCACGTGTCCGAGTAATAGCCGGTCCCGAGCTGAGCACCGGGGACGAGGCAACCCACCGTGCAAGTGCAATAGTGCTCGTAGATGAGCGTGTACTGGTGCCCCCAGTCATACCGATACGGAGGGGACCCGCTGATCGCAATCTTGCGCGACACGGCCTGGGGCCGGGTGACGAAGACGCTCAGGAGACCCGGGCCGCCCGAGTCCGCGGCGGGCACGACGTACTCCCCGGCATTCGAATGAACCGCGGTATCGGGGTTGGCGCCCGTGAGCTGGTAGTAGCCCACGGTCGATAGAGAGCTCGTGGCCCCATCCGTCACGTAACCTCCGACAAACTTCACGATCCCGCACTCCCATGATGAGCTTCCGGGCGGCAGGTAGCAGTTCGGTACCGTCGAGGGCGAGGCGCAGGGGCTCACCGGGAGGCCGCAGGTCCCGTAGCTATTCGGCACGATCTGGTACGTCACGGTGTTGCTCATGGACTGGTTGACAGCAGGCCAGGTCTCGCTCGAGGACCATCCACCTCCCGGCAGGGAGACCCCTACCGCCACAGGGACCGGCGCCGGATTGGTGATGATGTAGTGGGCGAGCCGCACCTCACCCTCGGGCAAGAACGCGGTGAGGGCTGCGGGATCATAGAGTACCGCATAGTCACCGTTGGCGAGCGTATACGGGTAGGTGCTCTTGGCGTCCCCTGCACTGGCGTACGGCGTGTCCTCGACCGCACCGACGGGAGGCCCGATCACATTGAACGTGAACGAATCCGTGCGGGTCCCCGTGTTGCCGGCGGCATCCGTCAAGCTGATGGACACCGAAAGCGCTTCCGGTGCCGTGAGGGCCGCCAGACCTGGGACGAGATCCGATGAGAGCGGCAAATCGAAGAACAGCGCGGCGGATTCGGTCCTCGCGCTGGGCCACAGGTTACCCGTGGTGTCCGGTTCGCCCGGGATTTTCACGGTGTACGTGGCGGTCGTGATCGGGGCATCAGTCTGGGCGTTGTACGGGACGGAGTACTGCAAGAACGGGATGTTGCCCGTGTTCGTGCCCTCGAGATCGGCGGCAGAAGGCGTTGAGGCCCAGCCGAGGCGCGTCGCTGCCTTGTAGAACGACCCGCCGGTGGCCACCGCGGTCTTCGTCGAGCTCGCGTAGTTGTAGACAGGCGGCACTGCCGCAATGTTGCCATTCATGCCGACGGTCATGCCGCGCTCGTCGAAGTAGGTTGCGCCACCGACGTAGAGAACGAGCGGGGGACTGTTGTCCACGACGACGGTGCACGCGAGCTGATACGGCGACGCGAGTCCCTGCCCGCTGTTCGGAGGTGTCGCACCATCGACCCCCCACACCGTGATCTGCGTCGGGCCAGAGGTTGCCATTTGTATGCTGCAACTCCATGACGCGTCTTGCTGCGTAGCTGCCACCGGGTTTTGGGAGCTACTCGAAGCGCACCAAACGCCCGCGACTCCGCTGGGATCGCTTGCGCTTATGGTCAGCTCCATTGTTGGCTTTCCGCTGGGAGCCTGCATGTACTTGGCCGGTTGTGTCACGAAGCTCAGCTCCGGGGGCGTGCGGTCGGTGGGGTTGAAGAGCCCCACAGGCGGAGCGCCGAACAGGTCGGAGGGGTCCTCGCTCATGGAGGCGTACACGCCGCTGCTGACGAGGTCGGCCTCTCCGATGCCGCTCGCGTTCCCGCTCTTCGACTGGATCCACTGGTCGAGCGCCCTTGCCAGAGGGATCCGCAAGAACTGGCTGCTCAGCTGGATCGGCGTCGTACCCGCGGTGGCGAGCTGGACGCCGCCGACTCCCCGGCCGTCGAAGATCCCGTCCGCGTCGACGTCCTGCTCGAGGAGCTGAGTGAGCGTGATGGCGTTGACGGTGGTGGAACCTGCCGGGTACCCGGCCGCGGTGGCCGTGGCGTGGCCGAGCGAGCTCAGGGCGACGTCGAAGAACGCCGCATACGCCGTGTCGTCGAGCGTCTGGGGGCCCGAGCTCAGGTGGGCCGGGATCGTCGTCCGGAGGGTCGTCGGGGCCCAGGCAGACGAGGACGCCGTGATGTGCGTCACGAACAAGCGGTCCCGGTCGCCGAGAGCGGTGGAGAGCGTCTTCGCGCCCGGGTGGAGCGCGTGGAGCCCGTGCCCGTAGGCCAGCGCCTCGTGGTCGGCGAGCGTCGTGAGGAGGTTCACCGGGACGTCGGCCGCCGTGCCCGCCGCGTAGTTCGGATAGAAGGAGGTCAGGATGAAGCCAGCTGGGATCTGGATGGACGTCGGGCTCCCACCCGACGCGCTCGAGACGGCCGCCGTCGATGGGTCGACGTAGGAGAGATTTGAGCCACTCGCCACGACCTGCAGCGGCCCGGCGTAGTTCTGCATGGAGAGCGTGACCTTCGCCTCGCCGGATACGTCGGTCGGCCCGCCGATGCCGATGACTCCCGCGCTCCCGACCTTGGTGTTCACCTGGCCGTCGGCGTCGTTCACGGCGTAGACCGTGACCGTCGCGCCCGCGAGCGGCGTGCCGACGCTGAGGTGGACGGTGACCGTGGAGTTCCCGGTTTCCGCCGTCGTGAGGCCCGGGCGTCCTCCCCCGCAGGCCGCTGCGGCGATACTCACGAATATGACGACGAGCGGACTCACCCGAATCCGGCTGCTCATGAAGCACCCCCCGCCCCGGCGCTTCACCGCCGTGGCTCGACGCTTCGCCTCGAGCTCTCTCGCACCTCTCTCCTACTACGCGCAAAGCCGTTGGGTTTTACTCACCGCTGACCCACCCCCGAATGGTTTCATCCCGACTTCGTGCTAGATCGGTTTGCCTAGGGTCATCGTTCCCTTCCTATCCCTCCCCCCGGGCCGACTGCCGCGCGTGGATGGGGTCGTACCAGAGCTCGGTCACCCGGCGCTCCTCCATGAAGAGCACGACGTCGAGCGTTTTCTTCAGTACTTGGCGCACGTCGGCCGTGTCGAGACCTCGCCCCACCTCGCTGTTCGCGATGAGGCTCTCGATACGAGCGAAGGCGTGGACTGCCCCGTTGGCGTGAGTGGTCGAGATCGAGCCCGGGTGGCCAGTATTTAGGCCCATCACGTACTCCCAGGCCTCGGGACCCCTGAGCTCGGCGAGGAAGATGCGGTCCGGCGAGAGGCGCATGCACGCCGCGAGGCAGGCGCTCGCGGTCACCCTGCCCTCCCCCTCGCCGTACATGAGGTGCACGCGGTTCGGGTGGTGCGGGAGGACGAGCTCGTGCACGTCCTCGATGGTCACGATCCGCTCCGAGCGCGGGACCTCCTCGACGATCGACCGCGCGAGCGTCGTCTTCCCCGAGCCCGTCCGCCCGGCGATGACGATGTTCCTCCGATGGGCGACCGCCCGCCGGAGGAACTCGACCATCGCACCGTCGCGCTTGAGGGCGAGGAGCCCCACCTCGAAGGCCTCGAGGCGGCGCTCGTCGTGGCGCTCGCCTTCCCTCCTCGCCTCCTCGGCGGACGGCAGGTTGAAGCTCACGTCGCGGACGCTCCTGAAAACACCCTCCTGCTCGAGCTCCGGAAGCGTCCGGACGACGGGCATGTGCTTCCGGATCGTGAAGGGGGAAAGGCCCTCGATGCACCCGGGAGGGCGGACGATCTGCCCCCGCTCTCCGTCAGGCAGGACGACCGAGACGAGGCCCCCGAGCGAGAGACCGCCGTAGACCGCCATCGCCGTCGCGAGCGCGTGGAGGTGATCGCCCGAGAGCTCCGGGACCTCGTGCGCGTCCCATCCGGTGAAGGTACGCGTCCAGAGCTCACCGGGGCGATTGATCGCGAGCTCAGTCACGTTGCACTGCGCAAGGAAGGGCGCAAGCGGCCGGAGGAGCTGCCTGAGGGCCGTGTCCCGGCCCGGGCGCTCAGCGTTCGGCTTCGGCGACGAACGCGAGTCCATAGACGCTCCTGAAGTCGAGGTCGCGGGCGACGAGGATCCCGATCCGCTCGCCCTGGTTCTTCGTGAGTGTGGGCGGGATGTTCAGGGTCGGGTCGAGGGACTTCGAGACGACGTCCTTCCCCGCCATGGGTGTGCTCGTGATGGTCAGGCTCGAGTTCTGGGTGGCCCCGGCGAGGCGGGCCGCGGCCGAGCTCGAGCCGTCCTCCACGATGCTCATGAGGATGGCCGCCCCGAACCGGTCCCAGAAGTGCGTGTCGACGAAGCCTTCCAGCCCGGCCTCGCCGAGCGCACCGGTGCCGGGCGACTCGAGGTTCACGACCACGCCCTCGGGCGTCTCGACCCGCGTCCAGACGACGAAGATCCTGGGGTTACCCTGCTGCATCCCTCCCTGGTAGCGGCCCACCACCCTCGAACCGCGGTCGAGGAGGACCACCCTTCCGTTCGTCGAGTAGATGTCGCGCGTGAGGTGGCAGGAGGTCATCCCGGCCACGGACGAGACGAGCTTCGTCTCGAGAACGCAGTCGAGCATGGCCCCCTGCGTCAAGAGGTAATCCCGGTCCGGCAGCACCCCCGCCGACGCGGCTTTCATCTCCACCGCCTCGAGCTTCTCGTCGAGCCCTCCTGTCGACGATCTCGAGGGTGAATGCGTCTCAACCGCCGGGCCTGGCGCGGGCGCCGGGGGCGCTTCTCGTCCGGCCCCCGCGCCAGGATCTTCACCCGGAAGGGTCCCGAAGCCGCGGGAGAGCCTACGCGCCCGGAGGAGCTCCGCCTCGCTGGGCGGAGCTTTCTTCTCAGGTTCGGATTCAGGGATGGGGGGCACGGCAGGTACTGGCGCCGGTACCGCGGGAGCAGACGGAGGGACGACGACCGGGGCCGCGAGCTTCAGCGCTGGCACGCGCTTCTCGACCCGCTCGCCCTGCTTCGGCACCTCGCGGCGGCGCTCGTTCTCCTCGCGCACGTGGCGGGCCTTCGCGAGGAGGACCCCGACCACCGCCAGGACGACGAGCCCGGTCGCGACGAGGAACGTCCGGCCCCCGACCGGCCAGGGGCGACGCGCGGCGGCAAGCTCGGCCGCGCCGCGAGCGCCGTCGATCGTCCTCGCTTCCGTCACGTCGGCGGTGGCGTTCCCATCGCGCTCGAGCGAAGGCAGCGGCTCGCGAGCGCGAGCGGCCCGTTCCAGCATGGCACCGGCGTCGATCTCCTTCACCGCGGCTACCTCCACAGGACCCGGCTCACGTCGGGCGACACGGTCCGGGTGTCGTTCTTCCGGCCGGCCGGGTCGTAGGCGTCGTTCCAAACGGCGAGCGCTCTCGAGCCGAGCCGGAGCACCCAGCGCTGCGCCACCTTGTGCATGACCACGACCTCGCTCGCCGGCCCGGTGCTGTGGCGGTTCACGATCGACTCCTTGCCGTCCTCGTCCACCATGTAGATGGCCGGGATGTCGCGGTTCCCCGGGAACCTGAAGTACGTGAACTCGCGGTCGTCCCAGGCGTTCACGGGGGCGATGTCGAAGTCCCCGCTCATGCTGTAGTCGAGGTTCGCGGGAGAGGACTTGCGCGAGAACCCCTCCGCTACCTCGCGGCGCCGGGCCTCCTCCCTCGCCTTCCGCGCCTTCGTGTCCGGGTAGTCGAAGACGAGCTCGAGGGTAACCTTTGCGTCGCTCGCCTGGGCGAGCGCGAGGACGAGGTGGTAGCTCCGGCGATCCGTCACGATGGTGAGGTTCGAGTCGGCGTTCTCCGCTACGGGCTTCAGGAAGACGTGGTTCGCCTTCACGGCGAAGTCCCAGGCCTTTCCGTCGCCGAAGGCGTGCGTGACGTAGCTCTCCCCCGGCTCGAGGACGATGTGCGTCACGACCCCGACCACGGCCTCGACCGTCACGACCTCGTCCGGGTCATACGTCACGTACCGGATGCGCCCGTCGGTACGAGGGCCCTCCGCGGCCCCCTGCGCATCGGCCGACGCGCACGTGAACGCGAGGAATAGTGGCAGGACGCGGCTCATCACCCTTCCTTCACGCTCCCGCTCACGACCTCCGGATCGACGCGGTAGCTCGTCACCTCGAAGCCGAGCGGGTTCACGAGCCGCTCCTGCTCGTGCATGGCCGCGGCGACGTACCTGAACCCGATCGTCGCGACGAGGCTCTCCTCCACGTCGGGAGCACCGTTCGATTGCCTGCGGACGGTCGCGAACCGGACGACGGCCGTGTTGCGGGTTGTACCCGGCGTGATCGAGCGGACGTGGACGAGGATGCGCGCCTGGTTCGAGAGCACCTTGTCGCGCGCGTTCGGCCCCTGGAAGAGGGCAAGGTACTCCCGCTGCACGTCGGGGCCGCTCAGGATCGCCGTCGTGTCGTAGGCGGTCTGGATGGTGTCGAAGTCGTAGCTCTCGCGATTGAGCACGTATTTATTGACGAAGTACTTGTCGACGACCTCGCCGTAGCTTGCCTGGCCGTCCCGGAGCGCCGTCACGATGTCGACGCTTCCGGTCGCGTTGTCGACTCGGAGGACGAAGGCTTCCACTCGCTTCAACGGCAAGAGGGCGACGAGGGTCGCGAGCGCGAGGACGACGAGGGCTCCCGCCCCGGCGGCGACGCGCCAGGCAGCCTTCCGGGAGCGGACGAGCTCCGAGAGGTAATCACGCTCAAGGCCGCGACTCTCCTCGAGGTACGCTTTGAACTCGGCCGTCTTCATCGCCACTCCACCTCCTGCGCGCTCTTGCGCGCCTTCCTAGCGGGCCTGTCCGGCGTTCCGTCGGCTGCCACCTCCGGCGGTGCGACCCGGTTCACGGGGACGCGGCGGCTCTCGTCGGGTGCCTTCGGCCCCGGAGCCGTGGCGCAGGCGAGGAGAAGGGGAACCACCATGAGGACCTTGTGCATGACGACCCTCAACGATGAGGCCGAGCCCGGCCCCGATGCCGGCCACGATCCCTGCGAAGGGACGGATCCGGTGCGCGTAGCCGCCGCCGAGCCCGACGGCGAGGTGGTGGAGCTCCTTCAGGACCGCCACCGACACGAGCGTGAGGACGAGGGCGCCCCCGATGCCGTAGGCGACGTTCATGGTCCCGTCGAGGGCGACGCCGTCCATGTAGTTTGCGAAGATCCCGAGCATGAAGGTGAAGGCGCAGGCGAAGAGCACGATGACGAGACCGTAGGAGGCCACCATCGCCAGCCAGCGGTCGAAGAAGCCCTTCGTCCCCTCGAAGAGGAGCGCCGCGATGAAGAGGGGGCCGAGCGCGGCGAGGAGCGAGAGCACGACCTTGGCGACGAGGATCATCGCCCCGCCCACGCCGACCATGACGACCGTCGCGAGGAGGATGAGGACGCCGAAGGTCGTGAAGGCGATCCCTTGCTGCGTCAGGATCCCGCCCTTCTCGAAGGCGTCCTCCGCCTTCGAGAGTCCCTCCCCCGCCGCCCTGTCCATGAGCGCCGCTTCGCCGGCCTTTCCGCCGGCGTCCGTACCGGTCACGACCGCCGCGAGGTCGTCCGGGAGTCCCTGTACGAGATCGGCGATCGTCCCCTGGTAGAACCCCGCTCCGAGTGCCACGGAGACGATGAGCGCCATCCGGACGACCTTCCCCAGGAACTCCAGCACCGGCTCCTCGACCACGCCCCGCATGACCAGGATTCCCCAGACGATGAAGTAGAGGACGAGACCGGCGGAGACGATGGGCGTCAGCGCGACGATGACCTGCGACGACACGTCCCTCGCGAAGGTGGTCGTCACCTTGTCGAGCTCGGTGAAGAGGGGTGCGAAGAAGCGGAACACGCTCACCTCACGGGGGCCGCGATCCTGCTCGAGCAGCAGGCGGGCATCCCCTGGTTCGAGGCGGAGAGGATCCTCTGCGCGAGATCGCTCTTCTGCTGCGCGATGAGCCGGTCCTCGGCGCGCTGCAAGAGCGCCACGAGCTCGAGCTTCGTCGCCTCGTTCTGCACAGCAGCCTGCTCGACGGCGATGCGGGCCTGGAGCTCCTGGATCGCTTTCGGGTCCCGAGTCTTGTCGATCTCGCCCATGAGGCTCTCGATCTGCGAGAGCCTCGCCTTCGCGCCTTCGTAGGCCTGCAGGCCCACGGCCTTGTCGGTCACTGCCGCCCTCTGGCTACGAGCGACGATGCTCGCCTGCGCCTCTGGCACCGTCCCGGTGAGGCGCTCCCCGGCCTGTATGGCCGGGAGCGTCCCCGAGATCCCAGCGTAGCCGCCGGACTTCGCCGCGTCGTAGACGCGCGTCCAGTCGGAGGGGAGGTACTGCTTCAGCGCCGGGTTATCGAGGATGCTCCCCAGGCCCCGGGAGCCGGTGAGCGAGCTGTACGTCGCCTGCAGCTGCGCGAGCTGGCCCGCGAGCGACTTCACCGAGATGACGAGCTGCCCGAAGCTTGACGAGTCGAAGACCGGCATTCCCTGCGCCGAAGCCTCCTCTGCGAGGAAGAGGCCGAGTAGGGCGGCGTGGCCCGCAGCAAGGCGGTTCACGGCACACCTCGCCGTGCCTCCCGCTCGAGGCGCCGCACCTCGAGCCGGAGGGGTCCCACGTCGAAGCCGAGGCGCCGCGCGACCGCCTTCTCGAAGGCGTTTCGCCGAATGCCTTCCGGCGCGGAGAGGACGAGCGGCGCGAGGTCTCGCAGCGCCGCGAGCTTGTGCTCCACCGCCGCGGGTTCGCGGATCTCACCCGTGGAGCGCCGGAGGGCTTCGTCGATGAGGTGCTCGGTGAGCGGCCGCGCGGCGGCGAGGACCTCCTGGAGGCGCGCCGTCCCGGAGGAGAGGACGAACGAATCGGGATCGCTCCTCGCGTGGATAGCTGCTAGCGACGCGACGGTCGCCGTGAGGCCAGCCTTGAGGAACACGGGAGCCGCACTGGAGGGCGCTCTCGCGCCCGCCTCGTCGCCGTCGAAGAGGAGCACGGCCTCGCGGCAGCCGCTCTCCTCGAGGAGCTCCACCTGCTCCCGGGCGACGCTCGTCCCACCGAGCGCGACCGCGTCCGTGAAGCCGGCCTGGTGGAGGATGACCGTGTCGAAGAAGCCCTCGACGAGGATTGCCCTACCCGTCCTCCGGATCTCCTCGCGGGCCTCCCAGAGGCCTAACAGCGAACGATTCCTTTTGAAAATCGGCGTCTCGGGGCCACCGAGGTAGGTCGGACCTGGCCCGATCCGGACAAGCCGGCCGGCAAACCCAATGATCCGCCCGCGCGCGTCGCGGAGCGGGAAGACGACGCGGTCCCGGAAGCGATCGAAGGAACCCGGCCCCTTGCCCTCGACCTTCGCGACGACGAGGCCGGCGGCGCACTGCACCTCGGGAGGAATCCTCGCGTCCTTGAGAGAGCGCTCGAGCTCGTGCCAGCCGGGAAGGGCGTAGCCAAGCCGGAAGGTGCGGGCGACAGCCTCGGAGACGCCGCGGGAGGAGAGATAAGCGCGCGCCGCACCGCCCTCCTCTCCCCAGAGGTTTCGCTCGAAGGCGCTCGCCGCCGCCTCGCACGCCGAGAGGAGCGCCTTCCGTTCGCCGCGGACGCGCTCTTCCTCCGTCGAGAGATCCTCCGCGGAGACGACCACCCCTGCACCCGACGCGAGCTCGCGTACGACGGTGCCGAAGGGTCTCCCCTCGAGGCGCTCCACGAGCTCGAAGACGTCCCCGTGCGCCCCGCAGGCGTGGCAACGGAACCGCTTCTCGCGGTGGTAGAGGTGGAAGCTCTCCTCTCTGCCCTCGTGGAAGGGACACGTCCCGATATAGGAACTCCCGGACTCCCTCAGCTCGAGCTTCGAGCGGACGACCGCCACCGCGTCGACGCGGCGGCGGACCTCCTCGATGACGCTGGAAGCGATCACGGCGTCCTCCTCTCGTTCGCCAGGAGCCCGAGCCGCTCCCAGTAGCGGGGCAGCCACTTCTCCGGGTCCTCGCCGAATTCCGACGCGAGCTCGGCGACGAGCCGCGCCCGGTCCGGTGTCCCCGAGAGGACCGCGAGCTCGGCGTCGAGGCCCGAGAGGTCGAGCTCGGCGAGCGCCGAGCTCGCGCCCTGCTTCACCAGGAACTGGCGGCAGTCCTCCGAGAGGCTCCGGACGAGCTCGTACTCGGTCTCGGTGAGCTTCAGGCCCTGGACGTAGTCGTCCCGGTCGGCGCTCGGGTTCCGAAGGCAGACGAGCGTCGCGCATTGCTGGACGACTGACTTCCCCACCGGGCTCCCGAGTGCGTCGTCCGGCTCCTGGGTCGATAGGACGAGGAACCCGTCCTGCTTGCGGATGGTCTTACCCTTGTCCTTCGTGAGCTCGGCAAAGTCGTCGGCGGAGAGCGCTCGCCACCACTCGTCGAAGACGTAGATGAAGCGGCGGCCGTCGAGCATCGCCTCGGTGCGGAAGATGAGATACCTCATCATCGGACCGCGAGCATCCTCGCCCCCGAGGAGCTCGGTGAGGTCAAACCCGTACATGCGGTGCGTCGTGAGGTCGAGGAGGTCCCGGGGTCCGTCGAACACCCACCCGAGCTCCCCTCCCTCGCACCACTTCCTGAGCCGCGAGGCGACGCTCGGGTGAGCCGGATCGCCGCCCAGCGGATCCGGGAGGGACTGGAGGAGCACCGAGAGACGCCGGTCTACCCGGTCGATGAGCGTCATGGTGGTGTTCACGGCACGGTCGATCTCGACCTCGTCCTTGTGCGTGACCTCGTGCCCGCCCGACGACACGAGGTCCTTCACGAGGGATTTGAGAAACAGGACGTTTCCGCTGGTGGATGAAAGCTGGAACGGGTTCCAGCCCGTGGGGTGGCCGCTCTGGAGCGGGAAGTAGCGGCCTCCCATCGCCCGGACGGCGATCTCCATCCCGCGGTCCTTGTCGAACGCGACGACGGTCGGTTTGAACTTCTGCGCCTGCGCGAGCAGGAACCCGAGGAGGACGGTCTTCCCGGCGCTCGACTGCCCGAGGATGAGCGTGTTCCCGAGGAGGCGGTCGCCCTTCGAGTCCTGCCCCGGGGGCGACGCGTGGAAGCTGAAGTGGAGGGGCGTCCCGCTCGCCGTCCGGAGCACGGTCACCGCCGGCCCCCATGGATTCCCGGCGGGTTTCCCGCTCATGAAGTTGTGGAAGGGAGAGAAGGAGAGGAAGTTCTCCGAGGTCACCGCCGCGGGCCGCGGACGGAAGCGGAAGTTCCCCGGGAGCTGCGCCCAGAACCCAGCCTCGAGCGCGAGGTCGAGGGGTTTCGCAACGATTCCACGCTCCACGAGCTCCGAGCGCGCCCAGGCGAGGTGGTCCCTGACCTCGTGGACGCTCTCGCCGAAGGCGAGGAGCGTCGCATGGTGCTCCCCGATGACGAACTGGCCACTCATGAGCTCGTCGAGCGCGCCGTCGATCTCCTCGACCTGGCTCCTCGCCACGTCCTTCGCGTCGAGGAGCCGCTGCCTGTGCCGCTCGAGGAACCCCTTCGCGCCCTGCCTCGAGAGCGCGCTGAAGCTCTGGGAGAGCACGAACTCGAAGTCGCTCGCGAGAAGCCCGTCGAGCTCGCCCGGGTCCGTCCCCTTCCCGTCGTACTCGAAGACCTCCAGCATCCCGAACCGCCGGACCCTTTCGTGGAGGCGCAGCTCACCGACCTCGCCGTGCCAGCTGAAGAAGGGGCGGTTCACGGACATGGTCTCGGAGAAGCGTCCACGAGAGACCGGTATCCGGAGCCGCTCCCCGTTCACGAGCAGGGAGAGCACCTCGATCGGGGCCGAGAAGAGATGGCCTCCTTCGCCCTCGTACACGCCGAGGAGCTCCGCGCCGTAGCGGCGGAGCGCCATGGCGAGGTTCCGGTTCACCTCCTCGAGCTTCGCGATCCCGTCCGCCTGCCTCGCGAGCTTCGCGGATACGCTCTCGCGCTCGCGGCGCCCGAGCGCCTCGAGGACATCGTCTCCGACCGTCCGGAGGACGACCGTGAGGTAGAGATCGTTCACCATGAACCGAGAGCGGGCGAGCCTCTCCGAGTAGGCGAAGTCGAGCCGCCGGCAGAAGAAGGAGTCGAACTCGGCCTTCAGCACCTCGTGGGCGCGCCGCCGGACGACGTGCGACCAGAAGGCGACGCCCGGGGCGGCGAGCACGCGCCAGGCGTTGTTGAGGCTCTCCACCCACGCCGCGTGCTCCTCCCGCGGGGCGGTCTCGTGGGAGCGGCCGGAGAGAGCCCACACCGAGAGGTACTCGCCGCTTTTCGTCGCGAGGATCGTCGGCGTCACGTGATGCGAGTAGGGAAGGTAGTCCGAGACCGGCCTCTCGCAGACGCGAACCCGTTCTGCGCTCACCCGCCCCATCGGCCCTCCCCTTCAAAGCTCCGTGAGCGGCCGTCCGAGGGCGAGTAGCTCGACGCGCCCCAGAAGTCGCCGCCGGCGCGAACGGTAGTGCGAAGGCGGTTCAGAAGCCTCGTCTGCAGCCACAGCCACAGGATCCGGAAAGCCCGGTCGTCCGTCCTCGTCACCTGCGCCATGAGGAGCCATCCCGGGACGAGGAGCGCGAGCCACCCCACCCCGAAGACCATCCCGGCGCTCGCCACCCCGACCACGAGGACGACGAGCGGGATGAGCGGTACCCGGGCGTAGGTCGCCACGCGGGTCGCACCCTTGAAGAGAGGAAAGCGCGCGGTCATCCCTCACCTCACGAGAGGAGCATGGAGACGAGCTGGCTCGCGCAGCCCACGACCAGGATGCCTCCTCCCCACTGCGCGAGCGTCCGGAAGTGGATCACGCGCAGCCCCCAGAGGATCCCGAGGACGATGAGCGAGACCACCGCCACGATGGGGACGAAGAGCATGAGCTCGCTCTGGAAGGCCTGAAGGACCGAGCGCGCTCTCGAGAGCCCCTGAGCATCGGCAACGGCGGCGCTGGACGCGCCCGCCATGGCCACGATGAGCTTTCCCAACCTTGCCTGCATCGGTTCCTCCTTGGGCGCGAACGACCGGGATTCACTGCCTCTCCCTGCTTGCGAAGGTGGTCGAAGGGTCCGGGGCGGCCCTCCGGGCTGAGCGTCGCGCGAAGGCTTCCGGCCCGCTGTGGGCGACCTGACCTCGCGACTCGCCAGGTTCGCCTTCCCGAGCACGCGCCGCGACGGGCCTGGTAGCGAGCGCGCCTGCAGCGCTCGCGAGCACCGCGCCGACGTAGCCGTTCAGGACGCCGCGCGCGAAGTCCCCGGTGTTGTAGCAGGAGACGGCCGCGGCGAGCGCCCTCCTCCCTGGCCCGAAACGAACCGTTGCCCGCTCCTGGCACTCCTCAAGGACGCGGGCTGCGGCCCGGAGATTGGTGCAAGGCTCGAAGACGCTCTCGACGGTGAGCCCTAGCCAGGCGAAGTTGGTGCTGTTCACCTGGGCGAGCCCAGCGTCGAAGCTGTAGCCGTGTCGCTCGAGCCAGCGCGCCATCGCCACCGCCTGTTCATAGTCCCCAGGCGCGCGGACGAGCTCGACGTCACCGTTCACGTTGAGAGCGTAGGGGTCTCCCTTCGATTCGACCGCAATGATGGCTCCCAGGACGGCCGGAAGGGTGAGAACGCCACACTTGTAGAAGACGTGCGCGATCATTGTCGGCCCTCGCAGAGCAACTCGGGCACCGGCTCGGCGGCGCACCGCCTTGCATGACCGTTACTGGCGCGGACGAGTGCCATGTCGGCTTCTCTTCACGAGTTCAACGCGTCCACTCCCTTGTTTCCATAGCGCTTACAATATGTCTGACGTGTTGTGTTATGTCACATGCCAAGCCTTTTATGTTAAGCCTAGCGACATGTCAAGCCTCCACCCTTCGGGGCCTCTCGGGAAGGCTTAGCGGGAGTACCGAGGGCGCAGGTCACCACGGTGACAGTGGTTGGATTCCGTCCCTCCGGTACCCCACCGCGCGCTGGCCATGATCAGTGCGGCGGCACGGTCGCCCTCGCGTCAGAGTGCCGCGATCGGCGCCCGCGCGGATCGACGCCGCGCCAGGCTAGAGGCGTGGCTATCCCCCTCAGCGTTGCATCACGGGACACGCAATCGCGCGCAACCGTGTCCAGCGCACAATGTGCTTGGCAAGGTCTCCCTTCTGCGCTAGCGTAGCACGTTCCATAAATTCGTAGCATCACTCAGGGGGTATGATGCGCGTCACCACTCCGATGTGGCTCGGGCTCGCGCTGGTCGCTGTCGCCGGTTGCGGTGGCAACGGCAGCAGCGTGGCATACGCTTCGATCAAGAACGACTTCAACGACCCGTCCATCCAGGGCTTTCAGCCGCCGTGGACGATCTGCCGCTCTTCGTACCTCGGCGTGAGCTTCGGGCAGATCGACATCGGCGACACGAGCGCCGAGAACAAGGTAGAGGCAGGGATCGACAACGTGCTCATGGTCGCCGCCTGGAACGACCCGACCTGCAGCCCGGCACACTGTCTCCCCATCGCCAGCGCCAACGCCGAGGAGATCGTCCCGGGCCAACACCGAACCATCACCATCAGCCTGCCCAACCACCAGGGCCCTTGCCCACCGGAGGGCGTCGCCCCCATCCCGGAGGCGCTCTACGACCGTATCCTCGCGCTGTGGCCGGAGTTCAACTTCAAGCCGTACGCCCAGCGCACGGAGAACCCGCAGTGCCTCGACTGAGGCGGCTCGGGGCCATCGCCACCACGTTGGCGATCTCGGGATGCGAGATCGCCTACCCCGAGGTCGTGGTCGTCAACAGCCTGGGAGCGCGCGTGCTCATGCGCAACCCGAAGTTCAACGGGTGCGCGTGGGAGGTCGTCCTCGCCTACGGCGAGTCGACCTCGCCAGGGCGCTGTCTACCCGGCGAAGACCAGGTCCACTTTCAGAAACTCGATCTCGACGAGGAGGCCACGGTGGCGACCCCCGTCTGGTACAACTACGAGACGATCTCGGTGAAGGACGTGGGCTACAGGAGCTTCCACACGTTCGAGGTCCAGGCGGACGACATCGAGCAGGACTTCTCGGTGCCGGGGCCGTTCGGGCACTAAAGCGATGTCACAGCTTCTACCCCTCTTTGCCCTGCTGTTCGCCGCGCCCGGGTTCGCTGTCGGTGAGGCGGATGGGACCGACGAGGAGGCGCCCCACTTTGGCGAGGAGATCGTGGTCGAAGGCACGCGTTCGGTGGCGAAGGACGCGACGCGGGATGCAACCAGCGTCGAGGGTGAGCAGCTGCGCGAGAGCACGCGGGCGTCGACGTTCGAAGCGGTAGCGCAGGAGACCGCCGACGTCTTCGTTCCGGCCCGCGGCCCCGGCCTGCATGGTGTGGGCAACGGGGCCACCGGGGCGATCCACATCCGTGGCCTCGGAGGCAGTCCCAACTCGCAGATCCTCGTCATGGAGGACGGCGTGCCCGACTACCAGGGCATCTTCGGCCACCCCATCGCCGACGCCTACATCCCCACGCTCATCGACAATTTGGCGGTCGTGAAAGGTGGCGACTCCGTCCTATACGGCACGAATGCGCTCGGTGGCGCGCTCATCATACGCAGCCGCTGGCGCGAAGCGAACGGTTTCGAGGTCCAGAGTGACGTGTCGGCGGGCAGCTACTCCACGCTCCGGACGTCGATCGCGGCGCTCGGGCGAGCGGGAAGCTGGGACGCCGCTGCGGGCTTCTTCGGGCTCGATACTGAGGGGCACCGCGAGGGCGCCGGCGGGACGGAGGAAATCGGCGTCATCGCCGCGCGCTACCGGCCCGGCCCCAGCCTCACGATCACCGTCCGCGAGAAGCTCGCGCACCTCATCGGCAACGACCCCGGACCGATCTCGAACCCCACGCCCGACAACTGGTACGACGTCTGGCGCGACACGACTTCGCTGCAGCTCGCCTGGGGCCAAGGCGGCACGCGCGTCACCGTCACGCCTTACGTGAACATCGGGACGCACCGCCTGTATGATGGATTCTACTCGCGGGACTACGTCGGTGGGACCATCGCCGAGGGCGAGCAGCGGTTCGGGAGCACGCTGCGCCTCCTTCTCGGGTTGGCCGCGGAAGGGGTGGGAGGCGAGGTCCGCAATCGGATCACAGGGGACGCGCCGGACGTCCCAAGCACCTGGAGCGCTTCGGCGTATGCGCAGGTGACCTGGCGTCCGCTTCCGACCGTCACCGCGGTCCTTGGAGGTCGCGAGCTCGCCAGCACGAGGTGGGGCTCCATCCCGCTCTATAAGGCAGGGCTGCGCTGGGACCTACTCCCGGAGTTGTTCTTTCGAGCCGGGATCGCCGCCAACTTCAGACAGCCGACGTTGCGGGAGCTCTACCTCCCGTACCCGACGGCTAACCCCGACCTGCGACCCGAGCGCGCCACGAACGCGAGCGTTGGGCTCGGCTACGAATCGGAGCATCTCTCGATCGCGGCCACCGGGTACCGGACACACGCCACGAACCTCATCAAGTACTTCGGTGTCTTCCCGGCAGCGGACGTGGTGAACATCGACGAGCTCACCATCTGGGGAGCCGAGGGGCGCGTTGCGGTTCGGCACATTGGCCCGCTCGCGGCCTACGTGGCGGGCGACACGCAGGCTGTCGGCCGCTTCACGCGCCAGAACCCGAGTACCCGCGTGACGTTCGGGGTCGAAGTGTCCCAGGGCGATGCCGAAGGGGTGGCTGCTTCGCTGGACGGCGAATGGGTGCATGGCTTGTACATGTCCGACTACGGGCGCGACCCCATCCCGGACGTCTTCGTGGTGGACGCGGCAGTGCGCTGGCGGCACGTCTTGGCCGCGCGCGGGGTCACCATCGAGCCGTACCTGGTCGTTCGAAACGTCTTCGACCGGCAATATGCCTATGTCGCCGGTTATGTCATGCCGGGGTTGAACGTCATGGTCGGGCTGAAGCTGGGGGTCTAGATGGCTCGTTACTCGCCGAGGGAACTCGCTTACGCGGGGCTGTTCGGTGCCGCCGCCCTGTTGCTCCCGGTACTCTTCCACCTCGTGCACCTCGGCAGCGTCTTCATGCCGATGTACTTGCCACTCGTGACGCTCGCCTTCTTCGTCGGGCCGCTCCCGGCGGCGGTGACGGCAGCGGTCGTGCCGCTCCTCTCCGGTGCCGTGTCCGGCATGCCGCCCTTCTACCCGCCGATCGCGATCTTCATGGCGCTGGAGCTGGTGGCGATGTGCGCGGTCCTGGCCGGGGTCCGCCGGCAGCGTCCGCGGGCAAACACGCTCGTGCTGCTCTTTGGGGTCCTCCTCCTGGGCCGCCTTCTTCACGTAGCGCTCGTCCACCTGTTCGCCACTTTCATGGCGCTCCCAGCCCCGTTCCTGGCGGGCGTGTCCTTCGTCAGCGGATGGCCGGGTATCGTTCTCATGCTGGTCGTCATACCGGCGGTGGTGCGCCTCGCCGGGGCGCGCCACGCGCTTCCAGCCGACCTGACGGGAGCGAAGGGATGAGCACAGAACAGCGAGCTGCGTTCTTCGATGGGATCGCGGCACAGTGGGATGGCTGGCACGACCTCGCAGCCATCCAGGCCACCTTGGCTGTAGGCTTGGCGGAACTCGGAGTCGGCGCCACCGAAACCGTTGTCGACGCCGGCTGCGGCACCGGGAACCTGACCGCGGCGCTCGCGGCACGCCTCGGACCTGGCGGGCGCATCCTCGCGGTGGATGTCTCTCCTCGGATGCTTGACGTTGCGCGCGGCAAGGTTCGGGACCCGCGCGTCACGTGGCGGCTGGCCGGGGCGGAGGCCCTGCCCGTCGAAGACGGCTCCGTCGACCGCGTGTTCTTCATGGCAGTGTGGCCGCACTTTGATGAGCCGGAACGCGCCGGTTGTGAGGCCTTTCGGGCGCTCCGCCCCGGCGGTCGAGTCCACGTGTGGCACCTCGCGGGGCGCGAGTACGTGAACTCGATCCATGCATCCGGTAACGAGCCGATCCGGGGAGACTTGCTTGTCCCCGCGGGAGAGACCGCGGCTACGCTCGAGCGGGCCGGATTCGAGGTCGTCGGAGCTGTAGTCGACGACGGTGAACGCTACCTCGTCAGTGCGGCGAAACCAGGCTGAACCGTGCGGACTGCGTGGCATGAGCTTTGGGGAAGCGGTCGAGGATCGGTGCTCCGGCTGAGACCGCGGATACGTCTGGTGTGCGGGGCCGGCACACTTGCGACCTGCGTGATCGCGCCGGTCGCGTCGTGGCGGGGGCTCGTCGTAGCGTTCATCGCCGTGGGCGGATGGCTTGTCGCGTGCCGTCCGCCGCTGCTCATCGTGCGCAGGGTCGCGCTGCTAGCCGCCGTGCTGTTTCTGCCGTACTTCTTACTCACGCCCTGGCTCAGCGACTTTCCGGCGCCGCTCGGGCGGCTCGAGGTCCCCTGGACAATCTTCGCGCGAGGGACCGGTGCGCTCCTCGTCACGGTCGCCGGTTGTGCAGTTCTGTCGCCGAGCGACCTCCGTGACGCGCTTGGCGGGCTGCCGATCCCGCGCGCCGTCACCGACATCGTCCTGCAGATCGTCCATCAGTCAGGCGCCCTCGCCGGTGAGGCACGCCGCATCGCGGCGGCCATGGCGGTGCGGGGCGCCACTGCGCGCAATGCCTCCGCGGCCTTCACCGTGGCTGGCCTGCCCCGTGTATGGATTCCGCGCGTGCTCGAGCGCGCTGACCGGGTGGCGCTGGCGATGGACGTGCGGGGATACTGTGAGGTCGACCTCGAGCCCACACCGCAACCCTTGCGCAAGGGCGACGTCATCGCTCTTCTCATTACCGCAGCCCTGCTCGCTTCCGCTGTGGTGGCACGCTGGGCATGACGACTGCCGCGCTCGCGTTGCATAACGTCACCGTACGCCACGAGCCAGGTGGGCCGCCGGCGCTCGCCGGCGTCTCGCTAGCGGTCGGGCCGGGTGAGCGTGTAGCGCTCGCGGGACTCAACGGGTCGGGTAAGACGACTCTTCTCATGGCGGCGGCTGGGCTCGTCCCCTACGAAGGCACGATCGAGGTCTGCGGCATCCCGGTCGCACCGGGGTCGATTCGCGATGTCCGCCGGCGGCTAGGCTTCGTCTTCAACGTTCCGGAGGACCAGCTTCTCTTCCCAACCGTTGTCGAAGACGTGGCCTTCTCCCTTCGGCAGCGCGGAGCGGCCGCGGGCGAAGCGCAGGAGGCGGCACGCGCCGCGCTCGCGTCGCTCGGTCTCGAGGGGCTGGCCGAGGCGCCTGTGCACCACCTGTCGCACGGACAGAAGCAGCGCGTGGCGCTGGCGGGCGCGCTCGTCACAGCGCCACCCTTGCTGCTACTCGACGAGCCGTCCTCGGGACTCGACCCACCCGGCCGGGAGCGCTTGCGCGACCTGCTCTTGAGCCAGACCACCGCCATGCTCGTCGCGACGCACGATCTCACGTTCGGAGAGGAGCTCTGCGCGCGGTTCATACTGCTCGAGGCCGGCCGGGTCGTCGGCGAGGCCCTCTCAGCCGCCGAGGTGACAGCGCGATGGCGTCGGCGCTCAATGGCCCCGCACGCGTAGGAGACCAGGCTACTGCGCTTATGCCCAGAGTCATCTACCCGCGTGGCCGACCGTGATCGGCCTCCGCCGTGCTTCTGGCCCGAGCGCGCTGCTCACGGTCGTGCGCCGCGCTTGCGATGATCACGCCAAAATTCACGCACCGACTCTCGTCCGAAGCAGGATGCGCGATACCGGCGCGGGTGGAAAGGTTCTGCGACGAGACTCGGCCCCCCGGCCTACGAATCCGGTGCGCCCGGACCAGTGCCACGGTCTTCTACTGCCTTCAACTCGACGCACCCGGGCGGCACGGAGCGCCCTCGGTGAAGACACTCATGTCACCGCGAACCGAGCGGAACCTGGGTCACGCCAGGCGACGTCCGTCTTAGGATCACGACCAGGGCGCTGTCTAATCCTTGGGCGCCACCTGATACTCGAACTGGGCTGGTAGCTTGATGCGCCGCAGCCGGTCCCGGATCTCCTTCGCTTCTTCCGGAGTTTCGAGTGCGATCCCCCGATAGCACTTCTGGAGGCGACCGATGTACGCGAGCGTGGCCCCGATGATGAAGAGAGGCTCGCTCGCGTGCACGTACTCCGCACATCGCATGAGCACCTCGGCCAGGGGAAGACTCACGCTGAGCGTGAGCCTCACTTCGGTGGGCTCGGTCCCACGTTCCGGGAGATAGGGCCACGAGACGTTGAGCTGCTTCGGGGAGGTCACGCTCCACCGAATGCCCAGGCGGTACGCCTCGGCGAGCACCGCCTCCTGCACGAGCTGCGAGCGCTCCATGCCGTTCATGGCGGCACACGCCCGATCGATGATCGAGCTCTCGTGCGGGTAGAGCCGGATGGTCTTCGCTCGAAAAGACTTGCCCTGCGCCACGATGCCCTCCGCCTACGCCATGTCAGCGCAGCCCCGCGGCGCTCACGTAGACCACAAAGGGAGTACCACTCGGCACTCGCCTGTCAACTACCGTCAGCCCGGCACGAGAACCCTCCCCGATCCCGAAGCCACTGAACGACCAGGTCCTGTCATCGCCGTTGATCGCGTCGCAGATGATCCCGACCCGGCCTTCCCTGGCGACCCTCGACACACATCGGATGGCACTGCCTGCCGGCACGTCACCCCCCTCCGCTGGCACGGCCTCGGTCACGACCGCCGCCGCCGGACCCGTCGCTAGCGCATCTAGGGGCACCGTGAGCCTCGCCGGTATGAGCGTCCCCCTTGCGAGCGTCTCGATGCGCACCATCGGCCTTGGAGCCGGGGTGGGCGGTTTGGCCGCCTCGGTGGGTTCCACTGGCACCGTCTCGGCCAAGGCGGCCTTTACCTTTCTCTTTTTGGGCCGGACCACTGGTTCCACAGGGGTGACCGGGTGAGAGACCGCAGCGCTCAGCTCCGGCTCCGCCGCCCCGCTCGGCCGTACCTCCGGAATAGCCGGCACCGCGCGAGCGTCGGTCAAAGGCGACGACTGGTCCGCGGAGCCTGGTGCAGGCGCCAAGTGCTCCTCTTCACGTGGGGCCGGCGCGGCTGCTGGTTCGGGCGGCGATGGCCTCGCGGGAACCGGCTCTTGGGCGACGGACGGCCTCAGCTCCTCCGTGGCTCCAGGCGTTCGGGCCACATTTGCGCTCGGCGGCGGCCCAGAGGCCACGCGCCACTTCCACGCCTGCCTCGCCCCGACGGCCAGACCCCCGAGGGCCGCCAAGGTAAGGACAAGGGCGATCCGCTTCGCCCTCGAGCTTCGGCCAGGAGCTTGCTTCTTTCCGAAAGCGGTCTGAAGTGCCCCGCGGCTCACGTTCTCGGTCACCTGGGTCACCCTCGGCGCCTCGGCGCCATCTGGCCCAGTCGCAACGAGCGCCCGCACCTCGGCCGCGCAATCCTCCTCCGTATAGAGAAGGCGGCTGTCGAGGAGATATCCGCGGAGTGCGCGCGAGAACTCCACCCCGTTCTGGAAACGATCGCCCCGGTCCTTGGCAAGCGCCCTTTCGCAGATACCTCGAAGCGGCGGAGCCACCCGTGCGGTCACCCTCTTCACGTCCTCCGGGCGGCACTCGATGATATTCCGGATGGTCGCCTGGTCGGTCTCGGCGCTGAAGACGCGCTCCCCGGTGAGCATCTCGAGGAGCACAACACCCAGGGAGAAGAGATCCGAGCGGCCGTCGAGCAGTTCGCCCTGAGCCTGCTCCGGGCTGAGGTACGCGCTCGTTCCCTTCTGGAGTCCCGTCTCGGTGCGCTCGCGGCCCTTGAGGCGTGCGTAGGCCACGCCGAAGTCGAGCAACTTCACGTCACCGCTCCGCGCGACCATGACGTTCGCGGGCGTCACGTCCCGGTGGACGATGCCGAGCGGCCGTCCCTCGTCGCCCTTGACGCCGTGCGCGTAGTGCAGCGCATCCGCAACGTTGGCCGAGATATGGCAAGAGAGCCCGTCACTGAGCGGTTTTCGCCAACGACCAGCGGCCTGGATCAGCTTCCGCGCGCTCACGCCGTCGACGTACTCGAGGACGAGGCAGAGGCGACCGCTCAGGTCATGCAGGTCATAGGCCTCGGGAATGCCCCGGTGACGCAGCCGGCTCGCGAGCTGCGTCTCGGCCATGAACATCTTGCGGAAGGCCTCGTCCTCCTCGAGGTCCGCCGTGATCACCTTCAGGGCCACGTCGCGTACGAACCCGGAATCGCCGTGCCTCCGCGCGAGGAATACCTCCGCCATGCCGCCGCGGCCGACGAGACGAAGGAGCTCGTAGCGTGTGCCTCCGAGCTCGATCTCCATGCCGGGCTGGAGGAGCCGGGGAACTCCGGGCGGAGCACGAGCGGCTTCCTCATTGGAAAGCGAGGGCGCCCGAGTCCCTGGAGGCGGATCCTGGTCTTCGGACCGCGGCGCCATGGCACTCAGAACTGCAGGCCAGAGAGCTTCACGGTGCGGCCCTTGAGACCGCCTTCGGCTACCGTGACTTCGTAGGGGCCCACAGGATTCTCGCCTTCCGCGAGCTCCAGGGCGACGACGCCCGTGCTCACCCTCTGGAACTCGACCATCTTCTGGGACAGGTACTCACGCTTGTTCGCGCCCTTGTTCACGACCACCGACGCGAGATCGAGAGGGTCCCGGCTCCGGTTCTCGACCGTGAAGGTGACGATCACGTCTCGCCCGAAGTAGCAGAGCTCCGTCACTACCAGGACGACGTCGTCGTTCCGGGCTCGCGACCCCTTGCGCACGCACTGATGCGGCTCGCTGAAGGCCTGCAGGAACCTGCCAGTCACCTCGGTCTTCAGCTTCGCCGCGTACTCGCCCTCGAGCTTCGCCTTCTCCACACGCAGGTACTCGTCGTCGGCCTCGTGATTCGGATAGGCGAAGATCACCCGGGTGTCGGCCTTCTTGGGCTCGACCCGCTCGACGTAGAGAGTCAAGGTCGCGTGCTCGAGCCGCACGAGGATACTCGTCGCGTCGTCGTCTGCCTCGCGCGCCCGCCTCGTCTGAGGATTGTTGGCCCTGATCGTCAGGTACCTACCTGACGCCACGGTCTCTATGAGAAACAGGGCGTCGCTACCGGATTCCTTGGCGTCGGCACAGTCGCCGCACGCGGGCGTGTTGAGCAGCTCGTCGGGAAACTCGATTGTCGTGATGACGTTCCGGGCGGTCCTGATTCGGAACACCTTCCCGACGTTCTTGTCGTCGAGGATGACGGTCCGCACGGCGTTCGGCGCCGGAGCTTCGGCAGCGGCTTCCGACTTCGACTTCGTTCCGGCGGCGGCGAACAAGAGAAAGAGCAAGCCTGCGTGCGTCATGGTCTTCCCCCGCGACTACCAGACCTGTCGGTGCGTGGCGTCGTGGCCTATGCCATGGCGCTCCCGCACGCAACGTACTTGGCTCCGGTACTTCTTAGTATCTCGATCTCATCCAAGCGTGCACCTGCTCGTCGCCCTCCAAGAGCGCGATTTCCGGCTCGGGACCCTTCGGGGTCACCTCTTGCGGCTCTCTGGCGACTTTCACCCATCCCTGCCCAAGGCGAGTCCCGAAGGCCCTGCGAGTTCCGGGGTGGCTTCGAGGTACCCGGTCACGCTTTCGAAGCATCTGCGCCCTCTGGCAGCGAATGGATCTCGCCGATGATGCCCAGCAACACGGCCACAAGATCGGCCCGCTCCTCTCGCGTGCCGAGAGCACGATTCCGCAAGCGATCGAGATGAACCGTGAGGCGCGCCCTCGCCTTTCCGCCGTACTCGAACAGCACGGGACGTCCCTCCTCCTCGCTCTCCCCACCCTTTCCAGCGAGAACTGCCCGTGCTCTGGCGACCGTCCACTTCTGCTTCTGCGCACGGTCCACGACTGCCTTGAATCGCTCCTGCACCGCGGACTGGAGCTCCTCGGCCTTGCGGCACGTCGCCTTCACCACCTTCGGGTCCTGGAACGTCTCCGCGGCGTACTTCGACATCGCCTCGAGATTGAGCGCGAGCCCGCGAGACCGGGCCCAGGAGGCGACGAGGTTGGCAAACTGGATTTCCCTCCTGGATTTCCCGTGGAGCTCGTGCTCCTCGAGGAGCTTCGTCCAGTATCGCGCCAGCTCGAATCCGACTTCGCGGCCGATGGCACGCCTCATCACGGCGTTCTGGAGGCACTGGGGCGCCTTGAGCAGGCCGACGAGGTTCCGGGCCACCTGGCCGGCGAAGCCTCGCTGCACGCCAACCTTCTCGACGAGCTCACCGAGCGCGACGTCCGGGTTCGTCCTGCGCTCGATCTCCACGGCGTCCTGGATGGCGATCGCCTCCTCGATCGGGGAGAGGCCCTCTCGCTCGGCGTTCTCCGCCCACTGCTTCTCCTTCGTGCGGAGCTGCTCCGCCGCGGTGTCATCGCCAGGCGGTAGCACCTTGCATCGCAGGCGCGTGAGCCCCGCGATCCGGCACGCTCGCCAGCGTCGTTCGCCCCAGACCAGCCGGAAGCGAGTAGGGACTCCGGCGGCATCGACCGCGGCTGCGACGACGCCCGGCTCCTGGAGTAGTCCGTACTGCTTGATGCTGGCCGCGAGGCTCGCGAGCTTCTCCTCGTCGAAGACCCTGCGCGGCTGCGATGGGTCCGGCTCGATGGCATCAAGCGCGATGTCCTGGACGAGGACACCGAACTCGTCCTCGGCCTCCTCGAGAAGGCGCGCAGCCCGCTCCACGTCCTCCTGCCGCCGCTCGGCCGCTGCCACCATCTCGCCCATGTCGACCCCCGCGCTGGCATGCCCGCTCACAGTGCACCTCCGACGGCACCTGCAGCGGTCTCTTCCGGATGCCGAATCTCCAGGAGGCGCTTGCCAAGGCGCCACACGGCCTCCGCGGCCTGGGCCGAGAGCTCGCTCGCTACCCGGAGCTCACGGTGAGCCGAGAGCGCCTCCGAGATGGCGGTGCATTCCGGAACCATCGTCCCGAGAAGCCGGTCACCGCAAAGTCGATGCGCATCGAGCAGCGCCAGGCGGCACTGCCTCTCGCGCGGTACCCACTTGTTCCCGACGAACCAGATCGTCGGGCTCCCCTTGAGCGCCGTGACGTGCTGCAAGAGATCCGTCACGCTCAGCACGTTCGCGCGACACTTCATGTCGATGGGAGAGATGAGCAAGTTGGCGGCCTCGAGCGCGTTGGACGTCACTTCCCCGAGGGCGCTCGGGCAGTCGAGCAGGACGAAGTCGTAATCCATGTCGACGGCCGCGAGCCGCACGTCGAGGACGGCGCGCCGGGCGCCCGAGCCCCCGGCAGTCGCAACCCTCACGCGCTGCCAGAGCTCGTGTAGCACGTGCTCAAGGTGGGCTCCCTGCTCCTGGCTATTGGGTAGGACATCGAGCATCCCGGGCACGACGGAGCACGGCTCGAACAGGAGACTACCAGGGCCCTGGACAAGGTCTGCCGGCGTGCTGGGGAGGTGCTGATTCGTATCAATGCCGAAAGCGGTGGAGACAGACACCGCCTGCGGGTCCAGGTCCACCACCAGCACTCGGCTCTGCTGCCGTACGAGCTCGCGAGCGAGGAGCGTCGTGAGCGCGGTCTTACCCGCGCCGCCTTTCCTCGCAAATATCGCCACTCGTATCGCCGCCACGTTCACGCCTTTCCCGGAGGCTTCGTGAGATCAGAATCCCGCCAGCACCTCCGGCGTCCGTCTCGCGATTCGGGCTTCCACCGCGTGGACGCGTTTCAGGAATGGGTCAGTTTTCGACCCGATTTCTCGACGTCGAGAAATGGTTTGGACCCCCTTAAAGGCGGAGTCCGCCGAGGCAACGTGGTTCGCGCTCATTGACCCCTTAAGGTCAGGCATCCGGGCGATAGACCATACGCACCCTCCGTGTGCCGCGAAGCCCGCGGCACGCTTCAGCTTTCGGCCGCACACCCCAAAGCGCGTGCTAGCAGCGGCTAAACAAACGGCGTCGAAGCCCGCGGTTTCGCTCGGGGTGACTGTTATTTCGGCGTTCACCTCGCCTTGACCCCCATCGGTGGCTCGAAAGTGCCGGCGCGCTGGCATATGCTCGGCATCTTATGTAATGCCGTCGCTGCCCGTCAACCAACAATCAAGGATGAGCCCCATGGAGTCCAACACCGTCGGCGTTCGGCTCAGGAAAGACGTTTGGATCCGCTACTCGGCCGCGGCGCAGGCGCGCGGCACTCCTGTGGCGACGTACCTGCGCGAGCGCCTCGAGCAGCAGGACCGGCTCGAGAATGAGCTCGCGGCCCTGAGACGCGCTGTAGAGCACGCGGCAACTGTCCCCGTTCCCTCGGCCGGCAGCGGGTCAGCCACCTCCGCCGGCGCCGTCGTCGAGGTCCTCCTGCTCCTCCGCTCGCTGGCTGGCCCGCAGAAGGCATCCGTGGCGCAGAAGGAAGTCGAGCGACGCGGGCTCGAAGTCTGGAGGTAACAATGCACCCTGACGACAAGCGGAAGGCCGCGGCGCTGACCTTACTCCTTGCACCTCTCGCGGCGTGGTCCGTCGCAGTGCGCTGGACCGACGAAGGCCACCCGATGCATGCCACGACCTTCTGGCACCTCGCCGCCGCTACGCTGCGGGGCGAGAAGCCGCTGCTCGCCGTCGCGCTTGCCGCCGGCCTGGTCGTCGCCGTCAGCGCTCTCCTCGCGGTCAGGAGGCTTGCGGCCTCGGGCTTCGGGGGAGCGGCTTTCCGGCACCATGTGCGCGGGACCAAGGTGGTGAGCAGGGCGTCTCTGCGGTGGCGTACCCGGGAACGTGAAGTCACCCAGATCACCGTCGCGGGCGTCCCGATGCCAGTCAGCGTCGAGACCTTACACTTGCTCGTCGGCGGCTCCACCGGATCCGGTAAGTCCGTGCTCATTCGTGAGATGGCGTACTCCGCACTCCTGCGCGGCGACCGGATCGTCGTCGCCGATCCGAACGGCGATATGGTGGCGAAGTTCTACCGACCAGGCGACGTCCTCTTGAACCCGTACGATTCGCGTGGTCAGGGCTGGACGTTCTTCAACGAGATCAGGGCCGAGTACGACTTCAAGCGCTTCGCCCTGTCCCTCGTGCCCCGCGGACAGGCGAAGGAAGAGGAGGAGTGGTGCGCGTACGCCCGGCTCCTTCTTCGGGAGACCGCGCGGAAGCTGGCGCTCATCGGCCAGCCCTCGGTCGCCGAGCTCTTCCGTTGGACCACTATCGCGAGCCCTACCGACCTGCAGGGCTTCCTGGCCGGTACAGCGGCCGAGTCGCTCTTCGTTGGCGCCGACAAAGCCCTCGCGAGCGCGCGGTTCGTCCTCTCCGCCAAGCTCACCGAGCACCTCTCGATGCCGCCAGGCGACTTCTCGCTGCGGGCGTGGCTCGACAACCCCAAGGCCGGGAACCTCTTCATCACCTGGCGCGAGGACATGGCCGAGGCGCTGAAGCCGCTCATCTCGGCGTGGGTGGACGTCCTCTGCACCTCGATCCTGTCCGTCGGCGAGGACCGCGGCCGTCGCCTCTGGATGTTCCTCGATGAGCTCGCCAGCCTCGAGAAGCTGGCGAGCCTCGTGGACGCGGCAACGAAGGGCCGCAAGGCCGGTTTGCGAATCGTGGCCGGACTTCAGTCCACCGCCCAGCTCGAGCGCATCTACGGGCGGGAGGAGGCGCAGACGCTGCGAAGTTGCTTCCGGTCACTGGTGGTGCTGGGCGGTGCGAAGACCGACCCCAAGACCTGCGAGGACATGAGCCAGAGCCTCGGCGAGCACGAGGTGGAGCGCGAGAACATGAGCAAGACCTACGGCCTCAGGGGCGCGTCCACCAGCACCCAGATCCAACGCACCAGGGAGCGCGTCGTGCTCCCCTCGGAGATCGCTAGCCTCCCCAACCTCACCGGCTACCTCGCGTTCGCCGGGGATTTCCCCGTCGCCAAGGTGGAGCTCGAGGTCATGCAATTCCGAAACCGCGTCCCCGCGTTCGATGAGAGACCCGCATGCTGAGCCACAAGGTGCTGACCCGTCAGGACGTCAGTCGCGCGGCGAGCTACTACGAGGACGGCGCCGACGACTACTACGCGAAGGAGGGCGAGGCGTCCGAGTGGCAGGGGAAGGGGGCGGCCGCGCTCGGGCTCTCCGGCCCCATCGACAGCCAGCGCTTCCGCGAGCTTCTCGCCGGCCACGTAACGGAGAACGGCAACACGAGCCGCACCGCGACGCGCCAAGACGCGAACAGCCGAATCGGCATCGACCTCACCTTCTCCGCGCCGAAGAGCGTCTCGCTCCAGGCGCTCATCGGCGGAGACGCCGCCATCGTCAGAGCCCACGACGTCGCGGTGGAGCGCGCTATCGCTGCAGCTGAGGAGCGCGCTCAGGCGCGCAAGAAGGTGAAGGGCAGGAGTCAGGTCGAAACTACCAGCAATCTCGTGGTCGCGAAGTTTCGTCACGAGACGAGCCGGGAGCGCGACCCGCAGCTCCACACGCACGCGCTCGTTTTGAATCTGACGCAGCGGAGCGACGGCCAATGGAGAGCTCTCCGAAACGACGAGATCGTCAAGACCACCAAGTACTTGGGCGCCGTCTACCGCGCCGAACTCGCGGCCCAGCTGCAGCGCCTCGGGTACACCCTGCGACTCGGACGCGAGGGCTTCTTCGAACTCGCCCACATCGATCGGGGGCAGCTCGCCGCCTTCAGCCGCCGCTCCGAGCAAATCGAGCGGCATCTCGCGGCCGCGGGGCTGAGTGCCGAGACGGCGACCTCCGCACAGAAGCAGCGTGTGAAGCTCGAAACGCGCCCGCGGAAGACGCCGACGGACCGAAAGGCGCTCTTCGCTGATTGGCATGCGCGGGCGCATGAGGTTGGGATCGACTTCACGCGCCGGGCCGGCGCGCACGAGCGCGCCATCGATCTGTCGGCGGCTGGCGCCGACGCCGGCATAGCGGAGGGCGCCCGGTGTAGCGTCCGGTTCGCAATCGCACACCTCACCGAGCGCCAGGCCATCATCGAGGAGCGCGAGCTGCTCGATATCGCGGTGAAGCATGCGGTGGGCCGTGCCACCCTCGCGGGCATCCAGCACGAGATCGACCGGCAGACGGGGGGCGGGTACCTCATCCGCGAGAGCCCACTGTACCGGGTCGCCGACCAGGCCGGCTCCGAGGCGCGGCCGCGCGCAGCTTGGATCGAGCGCCTCGCCGATCTCGGGATCGAGCGCGGCGCGGCAAGGCGGCGCGTCGAGGCCGCCATCGGAGACGGGCGGCTCGTCGCCGCGGAGCGCCGCTACACCACGCAGACGGCGCTCGAGCGCGAGAAGCGAATCCTCCGCATCGAGCGTGACGGGCGTAAGGCCGTTGCTCCCATCCTCGCCGGCGACGCGGCGCGTGCCCGGCTCGCGGCGACGGACCTCAACACCGGCCAGCGCGCGGCCGTCGAGCTCATCGCCACAACGCCTAACCGAGTCGTCGGGGTCCAGGGCTTCGCCGGGACGGGCAAGAGTCATATGCTCGACTACGCGAAGGGCGTGCTCACAGAGAACGGACACGCTGTCATCGCCGTGGCACCATACGCTGCCCACGTGCGCGCGCTCCGCGAGCTCGGCGTCGAGGCGAAGACGCTCGCCTCGTTCTTAAAGGCGAAGGAGAAGCCGCTCGATGCCAACACCGTCCTTGTGATCGACGAGGCGGGTACGGTCTCGACGCGCCAGATGGAACAGGCGCTCAGGCTCGCCGAGCAGGGTGGCGCGCGCGTCGTGCTCCTCGGCGACACCCGCCAGACAACAGCGATCGAGGCGGGGAGGCCCTTCGACCAGCTCCAGGACGCCGGCATGCAGACGGCGGTCATGAAGGACATCCAACGGCAGAAGGACCCGGCACTTCTCCAGGCCGTGACCCTGGCCGCAAGAGGCGAGGCGGCGGCCTCGCTCGTCCACATCCGGGAGGTCCGCGAAATCGCCGACGATCACGAGCGCCGGTCAGCCATCGCCGGCGACTACGCCAGGATGCCCGCAGACGAGCGAGCACGGACGATCGTCGTCGCCGGCACGAACGAGGCCCGCCGCGAGATCAACCGCGCCGTCCGAGAGAGCCTGGGTCTCGCTGGCCGGGGCCTTGAGTACGCCACGCTCGCGCGCCGCGACACGACCCAGGCGGAACGCGGATTCGCGAAGAACTACGTCGTGGGGGACGTAGTCCAGCCGGAACGCGACTATCCGAAGGTGGGGCTCGCCCGCGGTGCTCTGTACGAGGTGGTTGAGACCGGCCCCGGGAACCGCCTGACGGTACGCGGGGAGCGCGGCGAGATCATCGAGTTCAGCCCGATGGTCCACCGACGGCTGTCGGTTTACGAGCCCGAGCGCGCCGAGCTGGCGCCCGGCGACCGGGTCCGGATCACCAGGAACGACGCTGCGCTCGACCTCGCGAACGGCGACCGTTTCACTGTCGCCGCCGTGGGCCCGGACAACGTCACGATGACGAACGGCAACCGCCGCGTCGAGCTGCCCGCGGACAGGCCCCTCCACCTCGACCACGCCTACGCCACGACCATCCACAGCAGCCAGGGGACCACCGCCGACCGCGTGCTCATCGACGCCTCCACGAGGAGCAGAACAACAGCGAAGGATGTCTACTACGTGGCGATCAGCCGCGCCCGGCACGAGGCGCGCGTCTACACTGACGACCGCGCGAAGCTTCCCACCGCCATCGAGCGTGACCATCGGAAGCACGCGGCGCTCGATCTGGAGCGCCGATGAACGACCGCGCCCGCTAGGACCGAGGAGCCAAACGATCCTCTTCACGTTTCCACACCTTCCGAGCACCAACAACTAGGAACAGTCAGGATCTCCCTTTAGAAGAAAACAGGTAGCAGAGGTTGAGCGCACTGCCGCTCGATATCCAGGGGCGGCATAGTCGGAGAACGCAATGAGTTTTGAGCTCGTCGATTCAGAATGGGACCGTATCCTCGACAACGCAGCGGCAGCCCTTACCTCGGAACTCCGGATCGTCTGTCCGTTCATTAAGGCCAGGACGACCCACCGGCTCCTACGAACGGGGCGCCCGGACCTCCTTCAAGTCATCACACGCTTCAATCTCGCTGATTTCTGCGACGGCATCAGTGATCCGGCGGCGCTGCGGACGCTGATGGAAGCAGGAGCAAAGCTCCGTGGCATAAAGAACCTCCACGCGAAGCTCTACGTCTTCGATAAGAACCGAGCGATCGTCACTTCGGCGAACCTCACGGAGGCAGCCCTTCTCCGCAACCTCGAGTTTGGCTTTGTCTCCACCGACCGGACGATTGTCGATTGCTGCCTCGCCTACTTCGACAGCCTCTGGCCACGAGCCGGCAGCGACCTAGACGCAGCAGTGCTCAAGACCTGGGAAGACGAGATAGCAAAGGTGCGTACGACAGGCGCTCGTCCTTCTATCCGGGCCAGGCTTCCCGACAGGGGAGTGGTCGTTGGCCTGGTGACCGCGCCGGTTCTCATCCCGCCCCTCGTCGCAGACGCTCCCCAGTACTTCGTGAAGTTCTTCGGCTCGACCGGCACTCGTGCGAGCCGGAGCGAGACGATCCTGTCTATCGTAGAGAGTTCCGGCTGCCACTTCGCGTGCACCTATCCACAAGGGAAGCGCCCTCGCCAGGTTGAGGATGGCGCGGTCATGTTCGTCGGCCGCTTGGTGAAGAAGCCGGGCGACATCCTGGTGTTTGGCCGAGCAGTAGCAGTGCATCATGAGGCCGGGGGCGACGATGCGTCGCCCGCTGACCTCGTCAGGCGACCGTGGAAGAGGAAGTGGCCTCACTACGTCCGCGTTCATCATGGCGAGTTCCTCGCAGGTACTCTCGCCGGCGCGGTCTCCCTGAACCAACTGATGACCGACCTCGGTGGCAACGCCTTCACCACGACCGCTAGAAACCAGGCTCGGGGGAAGGGGAACACAAACCCTCGCCGCTCGATTCAGCGGCAACCTGCGGTTCAGCTATCGGATCAGGGTCGCTCCTGGTTGAACGACAGGCTCGAGACGGCATTCCAGGCGCGCGGCAAGCTCGCTACGGCGGATCTCGAGTTGCTCGACTGGCCGTCGCTCCCCAGGGGCCCGGCTTTCGTGCGCCACGAGCATTCGGCCCCCTGACGGGCCACTCGTCTGTATTCGACCAGGGGCTTCCCCTACGTCGGGGCTTTCGGGGACTCCTGTCGGCTAGTGGGCAGCGCTACGGGAGACGCGCCTAGCCCATCCGCACATGCAAACTCACAATACGCTTTATCTAGCAGCTAGGCGTGATATGTAGATTATGTGAGGTCACACGTATCGGCTAATTTCGTGTCCGCAAGGCAGCTTCGAGCTTGTCCCTCGCCAATACTCGATCCGCCAGGAGGATGGCCGGGACAGGACGCGAAAGGATCCCTTCGAAACAGTATGGCCCGTTGTCCGTGCCTGGCTGGACGCGGAGCCGGACAGCACAGCGAAGGAACTCATGGTCCGCCTCCAAGGGGAGCACCCCGGTATCTTCCAGGACGGGCAAGTTCGCACCCTCCAGCGTCGGGTCAGCGTGTGGCGGAGAGCTGCTGCTCGCGAACTCGTTCTGTCCGAACCGCGTCTCGGCCATGAGACTGAAGCTCGTCTGGCCCTGCTAGGCCCTGTTTCGCCGGGTGCGATCGCTGATATCGGGGTAACGTAGCATCAGGATGTGAGGCAACACGCCCGGCAGAAGTAATTGTCGCTGATCATTGGTTCATCAGCCTCGACGACGCACGCAGGAAGATCGAGGCGTTCCGGATCGACTTCAACGAGGTGCGGCCGCACAGCTCCCTGGACAATCGGACACCGGCGGAGTGTGCTCGCAGTTCAGCCGGGCTCGCACCAGCAGCCGTTTAGATCTGGGGGGCAGGTCAGGCTACCTGACGGCTTCTTAGAACTTGTCTCTTCGCGGCTTCAGCCGATGGCGCCCCACCCGATGGTTGCCGGTGTCGAACGACACGGCCTCAACGTGACGGACCTCCAAATTCGTAACGTCCAGCCGCAGCGTAAATTACTAAGGCTATTCGGCCGCAAGCCCTCCCGCCCTTCGTCACTGGATTCGTCGGGGAGCCTACATGGCTCTTCGAGTGTAAGGGCCGACGCAACTCTGAACCCCCTACCAGTTGAACGCGAGCTACTCCACGACCTCGTATTTCGCTCCGCGGACATCGAACGCCCATCTCGTGCCCTCGAGCACGTTCGTCACGTGGAGTCCAACGGCTGGGTTCTCAAGCGAGCCGCTCGAGTACGTGATGGCGTTCCCGTTTGGCTTGTCGATTTCTGCGTGGATGACCTGGTCCGCATCGCATACGACGGCGAGATTCGGGTTGTGCGTGACGATGATCACTTGCCGGCGTTTCCGCGCCTCTCGTATGCAGTCGACGAGAACCTTTGCGACGGTGTAGTTGTCCAGGTTACCTTCTGGCTGATCAATGACGAGAGGGACATCGCTGCGATCGATGAGGAGGTAAAACACGAGCAGCAGCGTTCCGCGCTCCCCCGGCGACAGCATTGCCAGATCCTTCCCATCCCATCGCAAAATGTAACGGGGTCGCACATACTCAAGTCCGTATAAGGCGTTGAACACATCCTCCGGTCGCTTCCCCTTCGCGAGCTGATCCTTCACCTGAACCGGCAATCGTTGTTCATCGCGCTCATCGCAGTGTAGAGCTCGATCGACGGACGCCAGGAACGTCAGTACGGACTCGCGCTCCTCCCAATCCGTAGAAGCGACCAGACCCTCTGTTCGACCTCGCCCTTCCTCGACCCCCATGAAACTACCGCGGCGGTTGAGAGCCAGCATTTCGAGGAGACGATCCGAGAAGTCTTCGTTCTTCAGCTCGGCCCGAAACTCAAGCTTGAGCTTGTCCCGCGCAACATGATGGGTATCGATGAATTCCTGAACAGGCGCGTACAAAGAGCGAAACACGGCAGCCTGCCCCACCTTCTCGGCATGAATCTCGGTAGCCAAGCGAAGCTGTTCTTGTCGGCGCGCCTCAATCTTCTCCGGAAGCTGGTCAAGTGCGGCGACTCTCGCCTCCAGTCCTGCGATCGATTCCGGGTCCTCACCGGTACCCACAATACCGGAACGCTTCACTGACCACTCTTCGACCGCAGCTTGGTACGCCTGGTACGCTCTATTCGGGGCGTCGAGCCGTGATTGCAGGTTGGTGATCGTTGCCGTTGCGCTGCTGAGCGCGGTCGCGAGTGAGCCCTCGTCGCCGATCAGCCTCCCTGCCTCCGTGATCGTCACACGCGCGGCGGCCAATATTTCGCTGGGCTTCGCCTTCATTACCCTCACGGTGACGAGCTCATCGGCGACGAGCCCAAGCTCCGTCGCGTCCTCAACGAGAGTACGCTTGAATACATCGACCTCCTTCGAGAAGTTGTCGAGTCGTTCGATGAGACGCTCGGCCACCACCCTCCGGCGCTCAGCCGCGCGGACGCCCTCTTCAACTTGTTCGACTTCCGCTGTCAGCTTCCGTTTCGCTCCCTCAGCCTGCAGCAGTTCGCGTGTGATCGCCGGATCCGGGGACGTCCCGTCTCCAGACGTCCCAGGACTCTGAACCTCGGCAGGCTTCGCAGCGTCGTGCGCTGTGAGTTCCAGCGTTCGCCGCTCGATCTTTGAAAGCAACTCTTTGCGGGTGCTCGGATTCGCCTGCTCCTCAAGCTGCGCGCGGCTCCTGCTGCTCTCTCGAAGCTGCTTCAGTAGCGAATCGATCCGCTTCTGCTTCTCGCTTGTCTGAAACTGGACGAGATCATCCAGAGTCGCCTGTCCAACGCGCTTGGCCTGCGGCACGTGCGAAAAGATGACTGACTTCAGTTCCTGCTCGAACCCGGTCTCCCCCAGCACCGCCAGTTCGTTACACACCGTCTCGACGTGACCCTGAGGCAGATACTTCAGTCGCTCGAGTTCGTCTGGCCCGATCGGATCTCCCAAGCCCTTTGTCACCTTGTCACCCGACTCCCACTCAATCGTTGCTTCGAAGGCCCCCGCATGCCCTCCGGTCGGATGACGGAACCTCTCTTTGCTCAAAAAGGAGAATGCGTGCGCATTCCTCGTTGCGCCAAGCAGCCCCAAAGTGTCGGCGAGTGCGCTCTTCCCGCTCCCCTTGTTTCCGACAACTGCAACGAGGCCCGGATTCAAGGAGATCGCGTTGCCATGAAACCACCTCACCGATTCGTCGGCATCGGGCTTGCGCCGAAACGTGACCGAGCGAATCTGCTTCGTCCGGTTCTGCTCGACGCGAACTAACTCTGCCGGCGGGCCCCCGATGCACACCCGACCACGTGGCTCTCGCAAGACCATCATGAGCCCGCGAAAGGTGGGATCGGCCTTTAGCCACAACGGAGCCTTAGCCACGTACTGCAGCGCATTGTGGTTGTCTGAGCAGAGCAGGAGGGGCTTGTTTAGCCCCGTGGCCGGGAAGATCTTCTCAAGGTGGCGGTCGATATCCTTCAGTTGACCGATCTCCATCAGGTCAACGTGCTGATTCGTGATGTCGAACTTAATCCGGCGCTGAAACTGCTCGGCGTTACTGATCTCCTCGATTGAGTTGGATTTCGCTCCCGCGTGGATGGAGACCAGACCCCTGAGCTCACGCGCTACGCGGGAGCCATCCTCGATCGGAACGTAAATCTGGTGTTCGCCGCCCTTGGCTGCCACGCTGGCCGGGGTCAGACCAAGGCGTCCCTGCAGCGTGGTCCAGACGTGGTCTAGATCGCAGTCCTCTGGGAAGATGCAGATGTAATGAATCGGCTTGTCGCCGTGATCGTCTCGAAGTTCCATCCCTGGCAGGAACGTGACGTCCGCCCCGCCCAATGCCTGGAGCTGCTTGATTCGGTCAATGTCTATAACGTGATGATCTGTGATGGCAACGACACTCACGCCTGCGTTCTTCGCGGCAGCAACGATTTGATCATTGGTAACGCTCTTGTTCTCGTAATCGAATGAACTTGGCGTGTGGAAGTGAAGGTCCCACCGATGCCAAAGGGACCCACGCGGTGAGTAGGACATCGCCTTCGCTCCTCCCGGGCACGAACAAGGTACTCCGATCTCACACATGGCTTCAAGAAGCCGGCACCTTCCAACTGTCTTGCGGCCAGAGCCATTGGGCGCGTGTCACTCAAGAAGTGATTTGAACACGGCGTCGGACGCGTCCTTGTAGAACTCGATATTGAGCTTGGTCCATAGCTCGTCGGGCAGGTCGTTCAGCTGCCGGCGCGCGGCGACCGGCATGAGAAGCGTCTGCGCCTGCTTGTCGACCGCCAGCTCCGCGATGCGGACGGCGTTCGGGATCATTTCGATCGAGCCGCCAAGGTTGAGCTCTCCAACGACGATGGTTCCCCCCCGCGTGTTCCGCCCCAGGAGCGCACCGCACAGCGCGACAAGTACCGGGACGCCGAGACCTGCGCCCGTCTTGTCGGCATCCAGGGCGCGCATCTGGATCGAGAACTCGTGCTCGCGGGGGTTGCGGTCGCCGACGAGATCCTTCGCCCGCGTGTAGAGGTTCTGTTCGCCCACCTTCACGCTCTCGCGGAAGGTCGGGGGCGTTGGTTGGTTTAGGATCTTCACGCCCGCGCCTGGCCCGCTGGTCACCTCCACCCGGTAGAGGCCAGGGCCGGCGTCGGGGCTTGCGGGGCTCACCGCCCAGACCTGGCCGGGCGGGAGGGGATCGCTCTCGATGGCCTCGTCGCTGTGAAGCTCGGGTGTCGAGACGAACTGCTCCACACCATCAGGCCCAGCGATGTAGCTGAAGTGGGTGTTGCGGAACTCGCTCTTGAAACAACGCTTCTGCTGCTCCTTCACGCGACGGCGCGATTCAAGTGCAAGGCGCACGATCCATTCGAGGTCCTCGTCGGGCACGGGCACCTCGGGGTCGGGGAAGAGCAGCTTCGTAAGGCCGCTCACGGTCTTGTTCACCGCCTCGATGTCACGGCCCGAGAGCGCACCGCCGAGGTGAACGCGCCCCTGCATCACCGAGACGCGGTTGCCGGAGCGCAGCTTGCTCCAGCACTCGCTGAGGAAGTCGCTCACGAGGCCGAAGTGGTCGGTGAAGTGGTCGTTCGGGTTGAGCTTAGGGAAGTCCCACCCCGGGGCGAAGGCGTGTAGGCGATCCATGAACGCCGTGTCGTTCCGCATCTCCGGTGGCAGCGGGCTGAGAAGGTGTGCGACGCGCTGCTGCTGCTCGACGTCGACGTCGAAGTTGCCGACCATGACGATGCCGCCCTCGGCACGGATGTTGTCCTTGCCGCGGCTAAACTGCCCCGACGCCATGTAGCCCTTCATGATGTTGGCGCCATCCTTCTGGTCGAACGAGATGCCCGACACCTCGTCGAAGCAGACGACATCGTACTGACACACGAGGCCCCGCTGACCCGTCGCGTTGTTCACGAACATCTTCGCGACCGTCGCCTTGCCGCCCGAGATGAGGTGCGCGTAAGGCGAGATCTGCTGGAACAGGTGGCTCTTCCCCGTTCCGCGCGGACCAAGCTCGACGAGGTTGTAGTTGCGCTCGACGAACGGGACCATGCGCAGGACCGCAACACGCCTCGCCCGCTCTGAGAATGCGGCGGGCTCAAGACCGATCGAGCGGATCAGGAGGTCGATCCACTCCTGAGTGGTGAAGGCGTGACGCGCCCTCGCCATTGCCTCGAGCACGTCGGAATTCGACATCTGGATCGGGCGTATCGACTCGATCGAGAACGGGCGCCCGCCCTGTTCCTGCGCGGTGATTCCGTCGTAGGCGAGCGAGACCTCGGCGTAGAAGCCGTCGGTCAGCATGCGCTCGTTCTCGCGCACGAGCTGGTCGTCGATGCGCACGTCACGGAGCGCGAGGCTGGGCAGCTCGGCGATGAAGCAGTCGTTCTTGGCGTCAAGGCGCGCCTTGACGATGTCGATCAGCTTGACGCTCCCGCCCTCCTTCGCTCGCGCCTTGAACAACTCTTCCTCGCCCGTGCGGACGGTGCGGTCGCGGAGCTGCTTCTCGACGATCTGGAGCCCCTCGGCGATCTCCTTCTCGTCGGTACTCGCGCAGTAGCGGCCGAGGAGGAACTCGACCACGTAGGTCGGCACCGGGTACTGGCGCGCGTACTTTCGGACGAGATCCTTCCGAACGAGGTAGCCGTCGAAGACTTCGGCAGCCCGCTGATCGAGCTGATCCAGGGTCATGGTCATGATGCTTCTCCGACGGTCGTGGTCTTCCGGTCGAGGACGTTCCCAGCGCCATCCACGACGACAACCGTCGCCGCAGCTCCTTCGTGAGCGTCATCGGCGACGGCCAGGCTCGCTTCGCCGGCTGGGCCGACTTCCTTGTCCGAGGCCACTATGCTGGTATTCGCCTGCTTCCAGTTGAGCCGCAGATCCACGCGCACGGCAGGGTCGTTCGTCGCAATCGACACACGACAGCGCATTCCACGCCACGACACCGCGGTGATCGATGCGGTCGTACCGCCACCTCCGCGCTCTACGACGAGCTCGGGAACGATGCACTCCTGCGGGCTGATGCCACCGTGCGAGTACTCCGTGTTGGACGCAAAGCTTGCGACTCCCGGCGGCGAAGCGATGCGGACGTGCGGGTTCCAGTGCCACGGATAGACGGGCACGCCGGGCGTCGCGCCGCCTTTAACCGTGGCGGCGCGCGACCACTTGGTCACCGTGAGGTGCTTGGGCAGAACGATGGGCGGCAGGCCACCCGGTACAAGAAGCCAGCCGTGGTCCGTGACGATTCGGATGCGTGTCCATCCCGCCTCGATGAGCCCGGTGACCTGGTCGATAAGGATCTCGAGCTCCATGTCGATCTGCGCCGCGAGACGCGCGCCCAGCTTGTGGCCCAGCTCGTCGAGCTTGCCGGTTTCGACCCAGCCGCCCTTCGTCCCCTGCTTCGCGGGGCGAATCTCGTCGCCAAGCAGGTCCATGCCACGGCTCGCCATGTCCTCACGCAGCCGCTGCGCGTTGGCTGCTTGAGGGCTGTTCTTGAAGCGCGGGTTGAAGTCGACGATGTCCTCACCGCCTTCGAGTCCATCGTGCGAGAGCGTCGCGAATGGCTTGGCGGTCGACGTCACCGTTGGCAGCGGCGCGAGGCGGTGGTTCAGGCGCGTGCGGTAGCCCTTCGCTTCGAGGCGCTCCGCGAGCATGCCCGCGACGTCGTAGCGGAGGCCGTCCGCGAACATGAGGCACGCGTCCTTCTCGTACTGGCTGCCAGAGACCTTGGCGCGCACAACGTCCCCGGCGCCTTCGATGAGGCTCTGGAAGTGCCGCGCCGAGGCGTCGAGCCACGGCAGGTAGAGGGCGCGCACAACGCTCTGGACGAGCGCCACGTCGGCGGGTTGCTTCACTGAGGCGAGAGCTTCAAGCGCGGCGCGGTCGCAGCGCCACCCGTCGTTCACATAGGCGGTGACCGCCGCGTCGACGGTGGCGCCGCCGAGTGTGGTAGCCGCCGCCGCGGCGAGCTTCGCAAGGGGTGCGAGAGCGCCGGCCAGCGGACTCTCCCCGAGCTCGGCCCACACCCACTCACGGCGCTTGCCGTGCGCCGCTTCCAGCGCGGCCACCTCGGCCAGAGCTGCGGCGTGAGGCTGTTTCGCGAGCGCGTCGAAGCCAGCACGCAGCTCCTCTTCCGCCCGAGCGTTGCCGCCCGGGTCGCGTTCGCTACCCCGATGGAGGAGCGGCGTGGCGGTGTCGCGCAGCAGCTTGGCGACCTCGGGATAGAGCTTCGGCGCCTCCTTGAAGCGCTGCCAGACGTTGGCCCACTTGCCGCTGCCCTCGACGAGCGCGTTCGCCGCGTCCGCGGGAGACTTCTTGTCCGGGTCGAACTTGAAGTCCGACGTGCAGACGCCGCAGAACGCCTCCCAACGGCCTTCCCCTTCGGACTTCCGAAGAGCGTCACCCGCACCCATCCAGCGCAGGAGGTCGCGCGTGGGATCGCTGACTGCGAGGCGGTCGAAGTCGTCGGCTTCGAGGCGGTGACCGCGCAGGCCATCGAGCGGTGTCTCCGCGAGCAGCGGCAGGCTGCGCAGCGCAGCATCGCGCGTCTTCCCGTCCTGGGCCACATCCAACTGGAGCCCGTCCTCCGAAACCAGAAAGGCCTCGACTGTCCAATCGCGCCCATTCTTCTGGTGCCAGACGCGGCCTCGGTACTGCAGCTCCACGAGCGGCTGCAGGTCGCGTGGGCACTCGTCACCCGCGCGCAGGGACTGGCGGGCGACGCCCGGCAAATAGAGGATCGGGACAACTCCGGACTCGAGCGCCACGTCCTCGAGCACGCTCTCAACAACGCAGCGCAGCCAGATGGCCGGCCCCGTGCGCCTGGCGGCGTCGTAGGTGCCGAGCACGAACAAGTGCGGGAGCGCGGTCTGCAGGCGCGCCACGAGGGCAGCCCACTGCTTGTCGGGGTCGGCCCACAGCAGCGCTGCTGCTGTTGCCTCCCCCTCGGCGCTTCGCAGCGCGTTAAGGAACGAGTGTTCGAGGGCATCGACGAGACCACGCGCGCGCGGCGGCGCACTGGCGCGACGGCGCGAGGAGGTCGAGCTCACGACTTGCCTCCCTTTGGGCGTTCACGCGCGGCGAGCTTCACGGACCGCGAGTAGTGGAGGTCGTTCCAGCGATTGCCGTCGAATTCCTTGCCACCAGCGAAGTCCTGCGCGCACCCGTCCCAGCCCCAGAACCACGGGAACTCGGCCTTCTCTCGCGTCGGCTCCTTGCCACGGTCCTTGTCCCACTTGACCTTGGGGGCCACGCGCAGAATGCAGGCGTTCTTCCCGCGCGCGTTCAAGGGCTTCGCCGTCATGAACGGGCGAATGTTGACGCGCACACCGTCATCGAGGTCCGGCTCCCAGCCGACGGGCTGCCGGTGAAGCGGCTTCCAGCGGACGAAGAGGTCGTAGGGCGGCTCACCTTCGAGGATCTTCTCGAGCTCCCGCTTCAGGTGCTCCGCTGCAGCGACGCGACCGTCCGCGCCCTCGACGCCCGCCTTCTGGTCCGCGCGCTGCCGGTCGAGCCAGTCGCCGAGATAGGTGTGTGTGAGCTTGTCGAGGATGCGCCGGCCTTCGCCGTTCGGTGCCGCGAGCTGGTGGTAGTTCACGAGCGCGGAGAAACCGTCCTTGCGACCGTCCCAGATCTGCCAGACGAACGGGCGTTGGTGAAATAGCGCGCAGTGCTGCTCGAAGAAGCCGTCGCGGAGCCAGTCGTCGAGCGAGCTGCCGGCGATTGTGCTGGCGAGCAGGTCGTTCAGTTTCTGTGCCGACCACGCCTTGTCGAATGCGTCTGCGAGCAACGCTCGAACGCGCTCGGCCGCCGGCGCCTCTCCTCGGAGCGACGACAAGCACACGATGCCGTCGGCATCCGCATGCGATTCGAGACCGTCGGGTCCGACTGCGGGGCTGTCCATGAAGGACGAGCCCGCTTGCCGTGGCCAGCGGTAGCCGAGAAGCCTGGCTACGGCGACATGGAGAGGAGACGAGCTTGCGCGTGGATGACCGGCGAAGAGCCACTGCGTCGGCTCGGCCGACTCAGGGACAGGTAGTGCAGCCGCCTTTCCCCTCCATTCGGCTGCGTCGAAACCGATCTTGGTGAAGGTCGCGGATGTGACCTTGATCGCTTGATCAAGAGCCCGTGCGGCCGTCGCGAGCTCGCCCGAGGCTGCATACGCCCAAAGGGATTCCACATCGTTTTGGTCGCGTGGAACGATGACCGCAACGTTCGCATCAAACGCCTCACCCGTGTAAATGGTCACAGGAAGGGACCCCATCGCTCTAACGGCGATGCCCTTCTTGCCCCAAAATGACGTTCCTCGAAGGTAGGCCGAACCAGCCTCTACAGCCGCATCAAGCGCCGCATCTTTGCGAAGGACCATTTCGCGACCGCCGTACGGAGCAGTAGATTCTACAGTGCCAAGCCACGGAACCCACGGAGTGTTCAGCGCGCGGAGCTCCCAGAAACACACACCAAACCTGGGCAGATCGGCTGGCGACACTCCCCACGATGAGTCCGCGAGCTCGCTCAGGAGTCTCGCGCCGTGCTCAAGTCCTCCAACGAGGATGCGAGCGTCCGGGTTCTTGAGCTGATCGTGCTGGTTCACTGCCACGGCCGCAGCCGCACGCACTGCGGTGGGCTTCTCGTCGCACTCCCGATGGTTCCCGAGGTCAAAGCCGCGGAACGCCGAGTTTGCGTCGACGTTCCATCGCTGCGCGATGACCAGGCTGGTGCGGATTGCCCACCAGTTCATATCTTGGAACGCAGCCGGACCAAGACAAGCGATAAAGCGGAGGCTATTGCTCCGAAGAAACGTCTCTCGGAACCTGCGGTAACCCGTCAGGAACATCCAGTTCTGCGGCTGGACAACGCCCACTACTCCACCGTGCGTGAGAAGTCGCGAGAGCCTCGACAAGAACAAGACTGCGAGGTCACCTTTGGCCGACGCGTCAACCTGCTCAGAAAAGGCCTGAAGAGCTGCATTCTGCTTTCGGCGAAGGAGGTAGGGCGGATTCGTAACCACGAGCGTGTATCGCTCAGCTAGGATCGTGGCCGCCTTGGCGATGCCCTGCGCGACGACGGCGAGTTCGGCGTCCTCCGACTCTTCTGTCGCGAGCGCGGATGCTAGCAGCCTCCGAATCTTGTCGAAGTTCGCCACGAAAAGCTCGCCACCAACGCGCGTCGGATCGATCAGCGAGCCGAGCGTCGGCGCCTGGCGGAACAACTCGTAGAGCTCCTTCATCGCGTTCTCGGCGACTGCGTCGCCCGCCGCAAGCGCTGTCCACGAAGACACTGACGCGTTGATGGCCAACCCCGCACATGCGAGGTTCGGCGCGGGCAGCGGCCGGTAGCCCGCGAGCTTCCATGCCGTGAGTCCAACGTTGAACGCGGCGATTTGCGTGCACCGCGGATCAAGTTCGAGCCCGAAGAGGTTATCGCGCAGGACGGCATCGACGGCCTCGGAGATCGACAGCTTCTCCTCGGCCTGCCGCAGCGCGACCAGGATCGGCAGCGCGAATGCGAGGAAGTGTCCGCTACCCATGCACGGGTCGAGCACAGTGAGACCCTTCGCGGCCGTCGGCCAGCCCGGAAGCGTTCCCGCCGCCGGCCGCCAAGTGTCCTTTTCGCGCACGAAGCGCAGGTATCTCCAGTCGACGCCCTGGACCGCGCAGGCCGCGCGGCACTCGTCCTCGGACACTGCCGTACGCGCGAGCTCGGGCTTTCCCGCGAGCACCTTGCCGCCCCACCACGCGCCGAGCGTGTTGTGGAGCAAGAAGAGGACCATGTAGTCCTCGGTGAAGAGCTGCGTGACGGCCGGCAACTCGTCGGCGCCGATCTTGTTTTCCGAGGCGTTGACCGCGTCCTTCTGGTCCGCTTGCCAGAACTGGTAGACCCATCCGAGGCTATCGTCGGCGATGAAGACCTCGCGCGGCAGCCTTTCGAGGATCGTCTCCAGCTCCTGTCGCTTCTCGGGCGGCAGCGCCAACTCGAGCACTGGATCGCCGGCCCGGAAGATCTGCGGGAGCATCCGCTGAGCGAAGTCGCTCGCCAGCACCAGCCAGTCCTTGCCCTGCTCGCGCGCAAGCTCCCGGCACTCGTCGAGCGTCAGCGCTATACCCGACTCCGGCTCGACGAGCAGGTCGTTCTCCGCGAGGAAACGCGCAAACAGGAGCCGGTGCCAGTGCTCGTAGGCGGACTCCCGGGTGAGCCGCTCGGTGGTCTGGGTCCCCTTGCGCTCCTCGAGCTTGTCGCCGAGCTGGCGGCCGTGCGCGCGCAGACGCTTGCGCAGCTTACGCTGCTCGGGCGAGAGCGCGGCCCAAGGCTCGTGGTGACCGACGGCGAGCTGCTCGATGGCCTGCCGCGCGCCGGTCTCCGCTACGCGGCGAGCTTCCTTGACGGCGCCTTCGAGATCCCTGCGGAGGTTGCGGTCGAGCGATGCCATCTGGATTCCTCAGCTCACCAGGACCGGGCCATCCTTGATGGCGGCGACAAGAGACTTCTTCTGACGTTCGAGCCACGCATCGACGTCGGCTTCGGTGCTCAGGGTCGAGCGCTCGAGGGTCACGGGTCGCACCTTCGGCTCGAGCAGCTTCGCGGCCTTCTCCAGCGCCTTCTGCACGCGGCCCGGCACCGCGTCCGCCTCGGCGCGGCGCGATGAAAGCGACTTGGCGTCAAGCGCCGACGCAAGGGCCTCGTCGCTCGGCACCGACAACGGGGCGGCCGGCGCGAGGCCAACGCTCGCGAGGATCGACGAACGATCCGAACTGGAAAGCTTCGGCCAGAGCGAGCTGGCCTCCATCGAGGCCATGCCCTTCCCGAACTCCGTCTCGTACGCACCGTGGGCCTCGAGCAGCGCCTTCCGGAGCGCGTCGGCGAGGCCAGACCGAAGTGGCGCCACCGGGTCGGTGGGCTCGAGCAGAAGCCGCTGCGCGCGTACAGCCTCGACCTGCTTGAGCAGGTCCTCCGCGGCAGCAACCCCCTGCGCGTGCTTCGCAAGCCGCTCGACGATCGCCCATGTGGGCGAACGCGCATCGACGAGCTTCTTAATGCTCGTCCACTCCGTGATGCGCTTACCGAAGATCTGCGCGTTGTCGCGAATGCCCGCGAGCTGGTCGTTGCCGACACGGGCGCGAATGTCTTCGATGTCGGTAACCGAGGGGGGCGCGGGCAGCGGCGCGTCGCCGCCAGTCGATCGGCCAAGGGCGGCGAGCTGCTCGAGGAAGGCGGGTGCTTTTGCCAGCTCCTCGCCCGCCTTGCAGCCCATGCCGAGCGCCTGGAACACCTTCCGGATGGCGAGCTTCTCGGTAACCGAGAGCGTGATCTTCTCGACTCGGAACTCGGCCTTCGAAATCTTGTTCTGGTCGAGCTGTCCCGGCGCAAGGACAGCGCCGTTCAGCGTGGCCGAGACGTGCTGCGTGCGGTGGAGCGCGAAAAGCGCGGCGTCGATGGCGTCTTGCGGCCAGCCGTACGGGCTGGCGCGCAGCGCCTTGCGAACCTCCACTCCGACCTTGCCGGAGCCGATGGTCGAGAGCACCGCCTTGCAGACGGCATGTTCCTCCGTCGCAACGGTGTGGCCCACGGGCTGGAGCGGCTGGTCAGCGCCCTCCTTCGCGCGCTTGATGACCGTCTCCCACGCGGCGTGGTCGGCCTCCTTGAAGCGCGGGAACAGCCGCACGAGTGCCGCGTTGATGGCCTCGCGGACGCGATCTTCGAGGGTCGCTTGCAGCAACTCGGAGCCACCTCCCTGAAACACCTTTGCGTTGGCGACGATCTGCTTGATGAGCTCGTCGCGCTGGCGGATGGCGGCGTTGCGACGGCTCTCCATGCTGTGCTTCGCCTCTTCGCCTTCGCGGGTCGTGGGGGTACCCCTGGCATCGATGGTTTGCTGAGCGGCCTCGGCATCGACGATCACCTTACGCAGCTCATCGGCCGCCTGGCGCGGCAGGAACATGAACACCGTTGGGCTGTCGGTGCCGGCCGCGCGCGCCGCTTCGAGAAGCTCCTTCTCGCTGGCCGACCAGCCATCGCGAATCCACAGCGGGACGCTCTCGCCGTTGCCGGCAGGTGGCGTCTGGTCGCGCGAGACAACGACCTGACGCGCCTCCTTGGCGGCGCCCTGCACGACCTTCACCGTGCGGATGACGCGGTCAGCTTCGGCGTAGATCTGCTGATCACGGCGGATCTGGATGTCAGCGTCGTCGTTGGCGAGCTTGCCCTGGCGGCGGCGGAATTCGGCGTCCCACTCGGCGCCTTCCTTCGTCTGCAGGCGGTACTCGTCGCCGACTTTCATCAGCGCGCCGCTCGAAGTCAGGTCTTCCAGCACGGTTTCAACCGCACTGCGGAGCTTCCCATTGTCAGCCAGGAGGTCTTCGACGAGGAGGTCGGCGATGTGCTCCTTGGAGGCCTGCACGCCGAGGTAGCCGGGCTTGTCCTTCTCGGGCAGCTTCGTGATGAGGAAGACGAGACCGCAGATGCGCCGCGCGAGCCTCCCTCTTTCCGTGCCGTCTTTCGATAGGTTAATGATGCGCTCGTTGAGTTCGCGCAAGAGGACGCCCGTGTTGACCATCTCCGGCGCGAGGGCCTCGAACAGCTCGTCGCCCGGCACCGTGGAGCCAAGCCCACGATCGGAGATCCTTGCGACCGCGTCGTGAATGATGCGCAGCTGCGACCGCAGCTGGCTGTGCGTGCCTTCGGCATCGACCGCCCGGAAGCAGTGCTCCCAGAATCGACGGCGCACCGGCAGAAGCGGGTAGTCGTCGACCATGACCTCGCGGTCCTGCGCACTCTCGCCGATGCGTGTGCCCTGGAGCTGGCGCGAGATCTCGCCCCCGTGCTTCTCCAAGACCTCCTTCACCGTCGAGATCGACGCGGCCTTCTTCTGCAGGAGCACCTTGCGAACGACAGCCTCGACATCCTGGTCGGAGAGCTGCACGCGGATCGTGTAACGGTCCATCAGCTTGTGAAGCCTCGGGACGGAGGTGAGCGCGCTCTGGCCCGAGGCGACGACCAGTACGCGGCTGTCGAGCTGCTTCGACAGGGCCTCCGTGACCTCGGTGACCAGCGTCGAGCGATCGTTGGAGTCACCGATGTACTGCTGCACCTCGTCGAGCACGAGAAGCATCAACGGCGTGCGGCCGTCGCGACCGACGAGCTTCAGCACGCGCTTGACGGCGGTGAGGAACTCTTCGGTCGTGATGTCCGTGTTACGCGGCGGGAATTGCGCCTTGAGCGTGTTGCGCGCCTCGGCCTCAGTCGACGCGAACCCCCGGTCGCACGCGAGGAGCGCGTTGGCGATGTTCTTGCTCACGTAGAGGTTGTTCAGCTCGGACTGCCACTGCTTGCCGGCACCTTCGATGGCACCCCTCACCTTGTCGAACCAGCCTTGATCGTGAAGCCACAGGCAGAGCTGCGCCTGGGGGTACTGGTCGGGCAGGCCGACTCCGCGCAGGAGCACCGCGAGAGTCGTCAAGCGAACATGATCCGTCGTGCCGCTCGGGAGCGCGCCGGCCGCAGCGAGCAGCCCGCCTCCGCGCTTGCCGGCGGTGTCGAGCTCGCGGAGCAGCTCTCGAAGCTCGTCGGGCATCGACGGCACGAGGCTGCGCGCCGTGGCGCCGTCGGGGAACTTGGTGTCCTGCCAGAGATGGCAGGCCATCTTCAGCAGGTGCGACTTACCGCTGCCAAAGAAGCCGCTTACCCAGGCGGCCTTCTGGCTCGTCGACGTCAGGTTCGCGAGGAAGGATTTGAGGATCTTGATGATGCCTTCGGCGTACTGACCCTCGCACACGAACGTCGAGAGCTCGCCGCGAAGCTCGTCGAGAACCTTCTCGTTCGACCTGTCAGCGATTCGAGCCTGGCCCTGGTTAACCAGCGGGTGGGTGGAAGGGTCTCGCTGAAGGACGTCCTTGATCTTCATGCTGCACCCCCGGCGCTGTAGATCGAGATGGGGACCGCCATGTAGTTCCATCCGTCGCGGGCATCGAGCAGCCGATAGTTGTTCTGCTCGAGCGTGCCTGGGAAGAACACGACGAGGCGACCACGAACGTCGCGCTCGACGCGCTTCAGCACTTCGGACACATACGTGAAGCCGTAGAGCGAGCCTGCGCCGAACACCGCGACTACCGAAGCCTCGGACACGTCGTTGCCAGTAAGAACCGCGCGAACCTTGTCGGCTGCGTACTCGGGGAACTCCTCCTTCAGCTTGAGCTGAAGATCCTCGGGCGACTCGAAGTATGCGTCGCGGTACTCGTCGGCTGCGATCCAGGAGGCGAACGCGGTGGTGAGGTCGACCTCGTGCCAGTCGTGGCCGGCGGCCCTGGTGCGCGTCTCGAATTCCCCCTTGCGGGCGCGGAGGGCTCTCTCGAGCTCCTTATCGTAGGCAACCATGATCACGCGCTGCGCGCCGGCGACCGTGCGCTGCCAGGGCGTCGCGATGTGTTGGCCGTAGAGATCTGCCAGGTCTTCGAGTCGAGCCATTCTGTCAATGCCTCCAGAGTCCCGGGTCGAGCCGCCCGACCTCGAACTCTACGACATCACCAGCGGTGCGCAGGTCGATGAGTCCTAGCCGCTTGGCCTCTACGGCGAGGGCGCGAGCGGAGGACGCCGTGCAGTCGAGCGCCGCGATCCAGCCACTCGCGAGCAGTTCTTCGCCGTGGAACCCGGCTGCATTCCCGAGCCAGAGCGCAAAGGTGACGGCTGTCGGCTGCGCGCTCACGCGCTGTCGATGCTTGAACGTGCGGCCGACCAGGTGGCCTGTCTGCGTCCACGAGCTGGAGACGTTGCGCACTACCTTGTCGAGCGTGTCGTCGTTCATGCGCTCGCCGACGACTCTTCGGAGCGCCTCGCGGATCGGCGCTCGCTGGATCTCCATACCTGCAGGTTGCGAGAGCACAGGCGCGGCCGAGGCCATGAAGAGCGGATCGCGCGCGAGGGCGGCGAGCATGGCGAGGAGCGGGCGCGCCTTCGGGTCGACGTCCCAGAGCGCACGGAGCACCCGGAACACGACGACGAACGGGTCAAGCGCGTAAAGCTCACCGAGACGCTGGTTCGACAGGCGCCGGGTGGACGCCGTGGGCTTCTCGAGGCAGTTGCCCTCGATGATCGCTGTCGCGTAAGCCGCGCGGTCGACGGCGCCCGGAGCGGCGGCGAGAACCGCCTCCAGCTCTGCGAGCATCAGGGTTCTGCTCGAGTGGGTACCCTTGTCGCCGAAGCGGAAGCCGGTCTTCGTCGCTGCCGCAGGAGGCCCCGCGGGCGGGAAGAACTCAACAGGTCTGAGCTCTGCAAGGGACATGATGGGGACCCGCCGGCAGACTTGCCGGCGTGAACTGTCCCCAAAATCCGCCCGCTTGTCAACGCTTGAGGTGTAGGCCGCCGGCAAACTTGCCGGCGACTTGAGGGCCTGAAAAACGCTAGAGCCTTGGCTAGAGGGCCGGCTGCCGGGTCGGACGGGTGTGGCTCGCCAAAAGTCGGTTGTGTTGGCAAACGTTGACCTTTTCGGGAGCGCCGGGCAGGCTCCCGCACTCGCATGTTGCGCCTCCTATGGGTGGTCTTCACGACGCTGCCGTTCCTCTTCGTTCGGCGGGCGGACCTATGATCGAGGTTCTTGCCCTCCGACATCAACTCGCCACCGTTGGGCCGAGACGGCGCCCGGCGATCGGACTCCCAGATCGCCTGGTCTGGATCTTTCTGCGTCAGGTGTGGTCGCGGTGGAGCGAGGCGCTCGTGGTCGTGAAGCCGGAGACGGTGGTCGCGTGGCACCGCGCGGGCTTTGCGCTCTTCTGGAAATGGCGCTCCAAGCGAGCGCGGCGGGCTGGACGACCACCCGTCGGCCGGGAGATCCAGGACCTGGTGAGAAGGATGGCGAAGGAGAACGGATGGAGAGCGACACGGATCCACGGAGAGTTGCAGAAACTCGGGTTCGATGTTTCCGAACGCACCGTGTCTCGGTACCTACGGCTCAATCGCCGACGGCCAAAGAACCGGCAGAGCTGGTTGACGTTTCTCCGGAATCACCGAGAACTTATCGTGGCCATGGACTTCTTCGTGGTGCCGACGGCGAGCTTCCGCGTGCTATACGTGTGCCATCCGGCATTCGCGGCGTGAAGTCCTACACTGGGGCGTGACGGAGAACCCGACCTCGGCCTGGGTGGTGCAGCAGCTCAGGGAGGCGTTCCCCTACGACGAGGGTGGCCGCCGCGCGAAGTACCTCGTGTTCGATAGGAATTCGACGTTCTCGGCGGAAGTAGTGTCCGCAGCGAAGTCGATGGGCCTGAAGCCCAAGCGAACGAGCTACCAAAGCCCTTGGCAAAACGGTGTCGCCGAAAGATTCGTGGGAACAGCGCGCCGCGAGCTGCTCGACCACGTCATCGTTCTCGATGACGAGCACCTCCGCCGCCTGCTCGGCGAGTACCTCGTCTACTACAAGTCGGCTTCACAGTGCTTCACCTCGGTATGTGGTTGAAATCGCTAGGGCGAGTTGATCCACGGTTGGTCCTGCGGGGGATGTCTTCGTGTTCAGGCGCTGCTCCAGGCGGCCGCGGAAGGCCGGTTCATCAAGGTCGGCACGGCTGAACACCCACGGACCATCACGAAGGGGATGTATGGCCTTCACGTCGCCCTGTTCCACGACTCGGCGCAGGGTCTTCGCCGTAACGCCGAGGTGGGCAGCGGCCTCCGTCAGGTTCATCCACCCTTCGGCCTGCTGTTGCTCCGCCGAGTACACGGAGATCCCGCGCTTGTTTCGGAGCGATGTGATGGACATGCGATTCCATCTGTTTCCGCGAGCAGTCAATATGCCATTGCGGTTCAAATAGGCGGCGATGGCCTCGTCACCGCAGACGTGCGCCAATTGAGCGATCGCGTCGACAACGTCGGTGCTGGTGCCTGCACCGTGCTGGCCACGGCGTCGCCGGCGAATACACAGCGTGCTGTGCACGCCACCCTTCCAGTGGATAAGGAGCACGACGGCGCTTCGCTCGATATCGATCTCGACGAGGATCTCCTCGACCAAAGTGCGAATGATGCGCTTCTTGAGACGCAGGTCAGTTTCAGGAGAATCCCAAACGTGCTCCAGGTCCACGCCGAGGTCGCTAACTCCGGTGGGATCCGGTAGCTGGGGCGGTTGTTTGTTCTGCTCCTGTTCTACCTTCTTTTCCAGCTCGCTCACCCTATTCAGCTCCACGTTCCAGCGGCGCTCCAACTCGGCGGCTACCAGGCGATTGTCAGGGTCGACCGCGTCGTATTGCCGGCGCGCGAGCTGGGCCGCGTAGCGGGCCGCCCTCAACTCCAACATCAGCGTCTCTATGAGCTCATCACGGCGATGAGTCTCCTGCGTCTTAGCCAGGTGCGCAGCCTCCACAGCACACGGCTGCACCACACGCAGGATCTCCCGCGAGACGGCAGCATCAACTGCCAGCCCGCCAAACGAAATGCACTTCGCCTCCATGTTGTCGAGACGGCCGCGATGGCACTGGTAACGTGGAACAGAGGCATTCTTGCCCGAGTATCCCACCATCAGCTTCCGACCGCAGGAGCGGCAACGCAGCAGCCCGGCCAGCAGCGCAGGCCCCTTCTTCGGCGCACCCGGACGCTGATTTGACTCGAAGCCGGAGGAGTTGTCGTTGAGCATCTGCTGGATCCTCGTGAACTGTTCCCAGTGTTGCCGCTCAAGCTGGCTGATGGAGTCGTGGCCAGTCTTTGTGGTGTCCATCCGGACTGCGCGCGGGCTGCGCGCAGTTGCGTGATGGAGTCCGGTCACAGGAGCGGTACCTGTCGTGGCTCGGTGACGGCGGTGAGCAGGTGCAGTTGCGTGCGCAGGAGCGGGATTCGTGGGAGGCGTGCCAACATGGCGGCGACTCGGGCGGGGTCGGTGATTGCGGCTGCGCGTTCGATGGCTGAGGCGAGCGCGGCCGGTGCCGCCCACACGAGGAGGCCAGCGGCGAGGGCGTGCTGCACGACCGGGTCGCTACGGACGAGCACATGGGTGGCGACGATCTCGGCACTGGCGTTGGCGAGGTAGGCGACGAGTCCGTAGCGGGAGTCGTCGGTAAGGGCAGCGCGGATGGCGTGGCCTGCCTCGCCGCCGGGTTTTAGGACCACGGCGACGAGGCAGCTCTTGGCAAGGACGAGGCCGCAGGTGGGTGAGGTCACCCCGCCCGCTCCAGGCCGTCCCGGTCGAGCACGCGCGGGAGGAGGTCCCGCTCGACGAGCTTGCGCTTCTTCCTGGCGGCCTCGCGGAGGCAGCCGGTGGCGAGTCGGTCGAGGTCACGCATGCCGCCGGTGGCGGCTTCGTGGAGCATCTGGACCGCGTCCTGGGTGAAGACGTCGCGGTCACAGCCAGCCCGCTTCATCCGGTAGCGCAGGTACTCGGCGGTGTCCTGCGGGGTGAGCGGGTCGATGTGAAGGCGCCAGTGGAGCCGTGAGTGCAGGGAGCGGAAGCGGCGCATCTTGAGCTGGTCCCTGAGTTCCGGCAAGCCGACCAGGATCAGGGATAGGAGCGCCTTGGAGTCCCATTCGTAGTTGAGGAGGATGTGCAGGTGGCCCAGCATTTCCGGGTGGAGGAGGTGGGCCTCGTCGATGAGGAAGATGGGATGGACGCGCTCGTTGCCGAGGTCCTGGACGTGGGTGGAGACGGCGTAAAAGACACCGGCGGCGGACGCCTTGGGGTCGAGGCCGAGAGCGAGGCAGAGCTGGCGATAGAAGTCGCGCCGACCAAGCGTGGCGTTGTGGCAGTAGGTGAGTCGGTAGCCGGCTTCGGGAAGTCGCTTTCGTAGCGCGCGCAGGACACAGGTCTTGCCCACGCCGGGATCCCCGGTCAGCAGCACGGAGGCTCGCTCGGAGACCGCCTCGCATAGCTCGTCCACCACGTTGGCCTTGGAGGTCGGTAGCCAGAGGTCGATGTCACCGATCTCCTTGGTGAAGGGCGCTTCCTTGAGGCCGAACGAGCCGAGATAACTCTCGCTCATCGCCCGTCCTCCTCGTCGTGGCGGTGACCGGCGGCGCGGTCGAGGAGAGCGCCCGCTGGGTCGAAGGGGGTCGCCGACTTTGCCTCTGGGGCTCCCGGCCGGCGCGGCGGACGCTGACGGTGGGCGTTGGCCTTGGCATTGACGAGGTGGAGCGGCAGGCGCTGACCCTCGTGCTCCACCCAGGGCTGGCCGTCGAGGAGGGAGCGGCCCACGGTGACCACGCGTCCAGCGAGGTATCCCTGATCGAGCTCCCAATCCTGACCGTCCACCGAGACGGTCGTGTCGGCTCGGACGCGGCGGCGCTCGCGGACGGTGAGCGCATCGCGCAGTTTCTGCTCGTCGAGGTCGTCAGGAGTGCGCTGGCCCTCGGCATAGACCGCGCCGGGGGCGCGGCCCATGAGCGAAGCGTGCGGGGCGACGTGGTAGTGCTGGTCGAGGAAGGCGTAGAGCCGCACCTCGACGTCGTGGATCGCGGTCATCGACCCCAGGTGATCGAGGCAGCCCTCTCGAAGCGTGCGCCAGAAACGCTCCATCTTCCCACGGGCCGGAGCGTCGTAGGGCCGGGCGTGGAGGAGCGAGATGCCGAGCCGAGCGCAGGCGGTGCGGAGGACCTGGCCGATGTACGTCGAGCCGTTGTCCAGATAAAGGACGTCGGGCGGCCCGTGGCGGCGCAACGCCCGCACCAAAATCTCGAGCATGTCGGTCTCGCGCTCGGTGTGCCGCGCCTCGATGGCGACGACGAAGCGGCTGGCGTCGTCGAGGAGCGCGTGGATGCGCAGCGGCCTCGACTGACCATCCACGGTGAGCGCTGGACCGTGGCATACGTCGGCGTGCCAAAGCGCCCCGGGGCTCGCCGCCTCCCAGCGCAGTCGCGTCCTCTGGCCGCCACCCTCGCGCATGGGTACCCGGTCGAGGCCGTGCTCGACGTAGAGCCGACGCACCGTAGCCGGGGAAACGGTGCCGGCTGCCAGTCGGCCGTCAGCGACGAGCGTACGCAGGATGAGCGGCACGGAGGCGGAGCGGTGCTCCCGACGGATGTCGATGAGGAGCTGGCGCTGCTCGGGTGCGAGCTCCTGCGCGTGGCCGCGGTCGCTACGAGGCGCCGGCCGCAGCGCAGGGAGGCCGCCAATCCGATAGGCGTAGTACCAACGCTCGAGCGTGGGCACCGAGTAGCGCCGAGTGGTCTCGATGCCGGGCGGCCGGAAGCGCTCCAGCGAAAGTGCGTTGAAGGCGGCGCGCAGCTCGCCGTGGTCCAGGTCGCGCCGGGTCAGCGCGCCGATGATCTCGCTGCGAAAGATAGCGACTGCTTCAGCGTGGTCCTTGGGTGCAAGGGGCGGGTTCCTGGGCATCGCCGCTGGGATGGACTCGTCCATGTCTGCTCCTCGTGGTGGCCTCGCCGGAAGTGACGAGGCCAAGGGAGGAGCAGTGCCCGGCGGCGGGTCCGGCGCGGAGGGATCCTCGATGGTGGGACCGCCTCCGTCCGCGCCGCCGCGGCGATGGACCTCGGCTTACATGCTCGCCCCGAGAAACGCCGCCGACTCGATGGCCAGCCCTCCCGCCCCCGGCGCGCAGGCCGCGAGCGTCGTTGCGGCGCGAGCCGCTACCTGGCGCAGCGTCGCCTGCGCCGGAAGAGCCCGGACGACCGGGAAGAGCCGCCCGCTGCGCACCGCTTGAGACCACCGGCGTAGGTTCGCCCAGCCCGCTGCCGCCGTGGCACCCATGATGGCGAAGGGACTTACCCGGGCACGTACCTCGGTCGGCGCCAGATCCGCTGCGCCCCAGAGCGCCAGCGCCAGCGCGATGGCCCCGGCCGAGTACAGCCGCTGCGAGAGCACGCCGCGGGGCACGACCACCACGACGGCACCACAGGCCTGGCACCTGTAGCGCCGCGCCAGGATGGAAACCAGCCCGGCCACGCCGCCCACCTCGGCAGGCCCCCACTGGTCCCGCTCGCGCAAACCGTGGCCATGAAGGCCGAGTGGGCCGCCCGCAGGACGGCTTGGGACCGAGCAGGCCGGGCACTGCCCCGGGCGTACCTCATTCACGGTCGGGGGTCGTTGCATCCAGCGCTTGACGTCGAGCGCCGCTTGTAAGACTCGAATACTGCTCCGGTCACCTGCGTACACAGGTCCGGGGCACGACGGGGGGCGTGCGCTAACACGCTTCCCGTCACCTGTCTCCGGGGCCGGCGGCGTGCCGGTGCCCCCTCCTTGCCCATCTCGATACCATCACGCCACGTGATCGCCAGTCGCCGACCTACGCGGTGGCCCTCACCTCTGTGCCCCGCCACTCTCCATCACGCTGCTCGCGCGAAGTCGGACCAAGCGGCATCATCCTGGAAGCGCGGTAACAGCAGCCACATTCGGCAACTTCCTACCTCGACAACCAGGTATCCAGCACGGTTTCCATCTCTCTTGGAATCGCCTCCCGCACACTGCAGGGCCTGCTGTTGGTGGGGCCCCATCCGGGGAAGAGTTATCCGTCACGTATAGTAACAATCTGGTCTACGAGTAGGCGCTATGATCGAAGCATTGAAGATTGGGCACGGAGTCACACTCGTTAAGCCTCCGGCCTGGAGACGCGACCGCTTAGGGTCGCAATTTGGACTGGCCGTCGCCTGTTGCGTGCTGTGTTCACGTGCGTCTGCAGCCGACTCGATCCATACCGGATGCCAAGCAGATCGAAGCTCTCGGCCGATGGGGTTTCGGGGCAGTGGCCTTTGCCTTGGTTCTTGTGTTCTTCGCCAACGTTTTCAAGAATCTCACGGCTGGCCTAAAATGGGCTGTTGCCGTCGTTTTCCTCGTCTTTGGGTTAGGTAGCGGGTGCTTGGCATTGAATCCGAACGGTGCCGCATCCTTCGTGGCGACGACATCCCGAGTCAGTTCGCCTTCCAGAGGACAAGGGCAATGGGTCGAGCGCAGCATTAGGAATGGCTGGAACTGGGGAGCTGGTTTCATCAACGACAATTGCCAGCCGAGCAATGTTGACGGGATAGTACTTGACATCATCCCGCTACCGCCAGGAAGTGACTACCAGTTCACGGTTCGATGTCGAGAAGACCACGTCGGCACTAAGGTCAAGTACTTGATTAGCATGGAGGCGCCACACGGCACCGAGAGTGCCGCAGACTTACAACGAAGGCTCCAGTCGGAGAAGAAAAACTCGACTATTCGCGTTGCGCCTATACCTTACATCTCTGCTGTTGGTGCTGGGCCATCTTATTGGTACGTGTATCAAGCGGAGAGCTAAATGGCCGCCCTTGATTCCCAAACTGGGATCACGTTGAGTGAATGGTTGAGGGGATTTGGGATCACTCCGCCGCGCCGTAGACCCGTCAAGTCTCGCGTTCGAGAATTCCCAAATCACGGCGGCCTCAGCGGACCGGGTGGGGGGATGCGCGGAGGCCGCTCGTGTCCCTCGCCACCTTCCCGGCGGGTCGAACGATGGCGAAGCACAAGGGGGCTCGGCGATGTTGGTAGAGCTACTTTGCGGCTGGCAGGAAGGCGACGTTGCTCTGTTCAGGTGCGAGGAGCCGCTGCAGGTGGGCGTCCCATTTCGCCAGCGCTACTCGCCGTTCCGCGAGGTAGCCGTCGCCTACGTCGTAGGTGCGGGCGACCTTGTCACCCAAGCTGTGATGGAGGACCGATTCAGCGATGTGCCAAGGAATTCCGAGCATGCCTAGGTGAGTTCTCACCGTGCGTCTTAGGTCATGCGGTGTGGGCCGCTCTCCCTCGAAGCGAAGGACAGCTTTCGGCCCGGTGAGGAGGCGCCGGAGGGCGTGGTTCATGGCCTTCTCTGAGACCGGCTCGCCCTTACCATGAAACGAAGCCATCACGTTCTTGGACTTGAGACTCTTCGCGAGCCCGTGAAGCTCTTTGAACAACGCCACGGCGGTCGGGCTGAGGGGAACCACCCAGGGGCGAGCCTTGCTCTCCTGCCGAAGGTTGAGCTTTTGGTGAGCGACGGGGATCGTCCAGGTGGGCAGTCGTTCTTCTTCGGGGCTGCCTTCATCGAAGTCCACCTCATCCCAGGTGGCTTGTAGGAGTTCACCCGTTCGCATCCCGGTAAGTAGGAGCAAGCGAAGCCCGAGCTTAACAGTGGGTGTCATGCTCCTGTCGCTATCGAGGGCCGCCCAGAAGGCCCTGATCTCGTCAGTGCTCAAGAATCGCTGCGACATCTCCGCCGCCCTCGCACCCAGGACGCGAGGGTTGCGGAAGTCGGCCGGGCTCGTCGGGATATCCTTGTGGTCCACGGCATAGGTGAAGAACTGCTTGAGCATAGACAAAAGGTGAAAGGCCATCACGGGGGTCGCCTTGGCCTTCGCTTCGATGAGCGCGCGCACGTCGTCGGAGGTGACCGACACGAGCGGCCTTCCGCCCAGGGTAGCGAGCACGTCATGATCGAAGGCGCGGCGCACCTGCTCTGGCTCGCGGCGCTCGGTCGCGAGGTAGGTGAGGAAGCGTTCCACCTCATCGCGCACGGTGGGCGCCTCCCCCTGCGGTTTCGGCGGCGGTGGAGAGGGCCGAAGGGCCGCGAGCGCCTCGTCGAGCCGACCCTCGCGGTAGGCCTGGCGGAGGCTCTTGAGCTGCTTTCGGGCGTCGTCGACATCGAGGCCAGGCCACCACCCCAGGGTGATCACCTTGCCCTGGCTCCGAAGGCGCCACCGAAAGGCGCGGCTGCCTTCCGGCGTGACTCTCAAGACGAGTCCTCGGCAGGCCGTGTCGTGGTGATCGCCGACTGGCAGGCGTTCGATGCGAGAGTCGGTGAGGGGAGGGTGGGTGGTAACCTTCTGGGCAGCCATGGCGGGCCTCCTGGGGCTCGGTGTGGTCAGGCTCCGGGGCCGGTTCCAGCCGGCTCCGGGGCCGTCCGAAATGCCTCCTGGCGACTGAGGCGGCGGGGACCCTAAAATGCCACCTGCGAGCCGTCCACAGGTGGCATTTAGGGGCAACCGGAGCGCCCAAGGGCAGGCAAGGGCATACTACCACGGCGCGTCCATTTTTCAGCCCATATATTCGAATTCGCTTGGGAAAGCGCCCTCGGTTGCCCTGGTCCGCCAGACCTCGAAAATTCCTTCGGGACCAAGGGGTCGCAGGTTCAAAACCTGTCTCCCCGACTCAGAAGGCCGCGATTCGACTCGGGAAACCGACGGATCGCGGCCTTCGTCGTTCACGGTAAGTGACCCGTCTGCAGTCGTTTCGCAGCGACGACCATGTGCGGGGTGGCCGTCGTGCGTTGCTCGTGAGCCACGGAATGCCTGCAAACGCGGCATTTCCGAGCGCGGCGATCGCGAGAAACGCTAGCCCACTTGGTCGCGCACCCAGGAGCAACGCAGCATGCCGGGCGCGCCGCGACTTGCGACGTTCCGCTCGAGCTCGTGCCGCTCGACACCGATCGACGCTCATTCGTGGCGAGCCGCCGGCCCGGACCCACGTCCAGCGAGCGGCGGGACGCACGGACAGTCTGGACCTGGCGGCTGGGGTCCGTTCGTTGGCCTCAACTACCTCTTGGAGCAGGGGAGTTGGCTCGCCTTCGCCAACGTCTCCGGGCGCCTGCGCACCGGGGCGACCTGCTTCGATTCGTTGAATTCCACGGCCAGTACAGACCGATTCGGAGTATGGCGCTCGACCTCCGCGTCGATGGGCGGTACGCCAAGGCGGACAGGGCGATCGATCCGAACGGCGTCGTCACTAACGCCATGGACAACTCCGGGGGGACGGTGCTCTCGGTGGCGCAGGCCGCGACGCTGAGTGGGCGCCCAGGCCCCATCTCCTACGAACGGGGCTTGGGCGTCAGATGCGGGAAGCGTCCTCGTAGCCTCAACGCGACGAGTAGCGCGGGGTCCCGGGCTCGTCTCTGGACGCACTCTGGACAGGGTCTTCTGCTGCGCGCGCCGCCCAGCGGACCCGACGTGCTTGCGGGACGGCCGAGTGGATTGCTTCCTCGACCATGGCCCCGATCCGGTTTGCGCTCTCGAGAGTAGCCTTTGGGGCTAGCGTCCCATCGACCTCCAACGCGAGCGATCGTCCCATCCACCGGCCGCGCGCGGTGGCGGACAGGACACCCGGGATGGAACGTGCCGCCGCCTCGGCCGCGGAGAGATGCTCGGGCTCGACCCCGTCCATGAGGTGCCGAACGATCTGGCTCGTCACCTCCCAGCCGACCCTGCAGATGAACAGGGTCACGAACCCTCCCGCCACGGGATCACCCCAGGGATGACCTGCCGCGACGGCGATGAGCCCGACGAGCGCTCCGAGGGACGAGATGACGTCCAGCCAGGAGTGCGTCGCCTCCGCCTGGAGCGTCACCGACTGTATCCGGCGCGCGACGCGGGCCTTGTATCTCGAGACCGCGGAGTTCCCGATCATCCCGAGGACGGCGGCCATCATCCCGGCGCCCAGGTGAGACGTGCCCGCGCGCGAGATGAGCTTCTCGTAACTCTGCCATCCCGCGAAGACCGCACTCGCCCAGATGACGGCGGCGATGCCGAGCCCGGCGAGGTCCTCCGCGCGCTCGAAGCCGTAGGGGTAGGCGCGGCTCGGCGGCCGGTACGAGACCCGGAACCCGACGAACACCACTGCCGACGTCGACACGTCGGCGAGGTTGTGGAGCGAGTCCCCGAGCAGTGCGACCGAGCCCGTGTACAGCGCGAGGACGAGCTCGATTCCGCCGGTGAGCGCGAGGCCGACCGCCGAGAAGAGGATCGCGCGCATCGCCTCTGCGCGGTCCCTGGTTTCGTCGTGCTTCATCATGGCCGCGGCCCCGTGAAGGGCGGGTCTGTCATCATCCCGATGGTGTTCACGCCCGCGCGGTGCGCCTCGTCGAGCACCCGCACCGCGAGCGCGTAGCTCACGCCGTCCTCCGCGTTGAAGAAGAGGACCCTGGACGGGCGGCCGTCGTGGCCGGCGTGGAGCCGCTGCATCGCCTGCTCCGTCGTCATCTCCTGGTCGCCGAGCAGGACCCGGTCGTCCGACCGGAGCGTGAGGACGGTCTGGTCCGGCCGCACCGCGTCCGGCGCGACGGGCTGCGCCTGCGGCTCGTACTCCGGGACGCGCATGTACATCTGCTTGTCCGCGAGCGGCGTCATCATGAAGACGATGAGAAGCACGAGCACCACGTCGATGAGCCGGGATCGCACTCGAGACTACCGGGAGGGCGACTTCGCGGCGGTAACCGACGACGCCGCAGTGGTCGTCGCGCGCGGCGTCGCCGTCCTGGGCCGAGCCGTAGAGGGCCGGCCCCGGAGCACGAGTCGCGTGGACTGCCGCGGGCGAGTGCGGTTCCGAGCCGGGATGGATCAGCTCGCCGTGGACCGGGCGAATCGCGTGGTTGACGATCGCGAAGTGCGCGAGGGCGCGCCCTGCGCCGCGACGAGGACAACGGCCAGCGTGGCGGATAGCCCACCGGCCGCGGCCGACCTCCCGTCGAAGACGCGAGATGCGCATCGCGGCAATCCCTACTGCCTGGAACGCGCGGGCGCAAGCCGGGCGCCTGCCACCCGCTCGGGGAAGGATTCGTGGTTTCCGCGACGGGGTGGCATACGCTTGACCGATGGGGAATGCGCTCGAGGTAGAGCGGCTCTCGGTCCGCTTCGGCAACACCAGGGTCCTTCAAGACCTCAGCTTCGCGGTGGCCGAGCGGAGCGCCCTCGCCGTCATCGGGCCGAACGGGACAGGGAAGACGGTCCTGTTCCGCGCGCTCATCGGCGCGCTGCCGGCCGAGGGGACGATCCGGTGGGCGACGGGGACGCGGATCGGGTACGTGCCGCAGAAGCTCGACATCGAACGCGACCTTCCCATCAGCGGACGCGACGTTCTGCGCGCGAAGGCCGCCGTCTCGGGGACGCTGCCGGGAGACGCCGAGCGCGTGCTCGAGCTCGTGAGCCTCTCCCCGAGCGTCGCGGACCAGCCGATCGGCACGTTCTCGGGCGGCCAGTTCCAGCGACTGCTGCTCGCGAACGCGCTCCTGGGGAGGCCGAACGTGCTGCTCTTCGATGAGCCGACGGCCGGGGTGGACGAGCCCGGCGAGGAGCGGCTGTACGAGATGATCCGCAGGGTCCAGCAAGGGGAGGGCCTCACGCTGCTCCTCATCTCTCACGAGCTGAGCGTCGTGTACCGGTACGCCACGAACGTCCTGTGCCTCTCGCGGGAGAGCCCGTGCTTCGGGCCCCCGGAAGAGATCCTCACGCCGCAGCGCATCGAGCAGGTGTACGGCACACCCCTCAGGTACCATCACCACTGATGCAGGCCGCGGGGCTCGCGCTGTCGATCGGCATGGCGGTCGCCGCCGGGCTCGTCGGCTGCTTCGCCGTCATGCGGCGAATGTCGCTGGCGTCCGACGCCATGTCGCACGTGGCGCTGCCTGGAATCGGGATCGCGCTCGCGTTCCACTTCCACCCGGTGGTAGGGGGAATCGCCGCGCTCGTGCTGGGGTCGCTCATCGTCTGGGGCCTCGAGCGCCGGACGCGGATCTCGACGGAGACCGTCATCGGCGTCGTGTTCTCGCTCGCCCTCGCGGTGGGCAGCATGCTCGCGACCGGAGACGAGCTCGTCGGCGCGCTGCTCGGGGCGCCGGGCACGCTAGGCAGATGGGAGCTGGCGATCGGCCTGGTGGGCGCCGCGGCGGTGGTCGTCTTCGTCCTCACCCAGCGGAACCGGCTCGTCCTCGCGCTGGTGTCCGCGGACATCGCGAGGACGTCCGGAATCCGCGTGGCGCGGCTCGAGCTGGCGTACCTGCTCGCTTTCGCGCTGACGGTGGCGCTGGGCCTTCGCTACCTCGGGGTCCTGCTCATGGGGTCCCTCATCATCATCCCCGCCGCGACGGCGAAGTACCTCGCGCGAAGCCTCCACGAGATGTTCGCGATCGCGGTCGTCGTCGCGGTCGCGTCCACGGTCACGGGCGAGATCGTCGCGGTCCGGATCCACCGCGCCACGGGGCCGGTGATCATCGCGATCGCCGCGGCGTCGTTCTTCGCGAGCCTCGCGCTGCGGCGGCGAGCGCACGTGGGCTGATCGCCGCCGCAGGCCGGGGTCATTCGGTCGATCACTTCTCGGTAACGACGAGCTTCCCGTCTCCCATTCCCATCGCAGAGCAGTGGAAGGGCTCGACCCCCGTCTTCTTGGGCGTGACCGTGACGCTCACGGCCTTGTTCAAAGGAAGGTCGAGGTTCTTCACGTTCTCGTCGGGAATGTCGACGGCGGTGATGCAGGTGAGGTCGGTCGTCCGAGTGAAGACGAGCGTCAGGGGCTCGCCCTTGTGCGCATTCACCTGCTGAGGCTCGAAGCCGGATTCCGTGACCCTGATCTCGACCTTCCTCGGCGCGGGAGCTGGGTCCGCGCCAAGCGCGGGGGAGGCGAGGGCGACAACAGCGAGAAGGATCGCGTAGCGCATCGGGGTTATCTCCTCTGTCATCGAGTGCGGACTCGTCACGCGGCGAACTTCTCGCAATCCGCGGCGCAGCGCTGACACGTCTCCATGCACCGCTTGCACGACTCGTGATGGCTCGCGTGAACCTTGCACGCGGCCTCGCAGTCGCGGCAGACCTTCGCGCAGGTCCGCGCGTGCTCGGCGAGGTACGGGGACCCTTGCGTGGCGAGCGCGGCCAGCGCACGGCACATCGGCAGCATCGCGGCGACCGTCTCCGAGCACTTCACCATGCTCTTGTCGCCCTGCCGCAGAAGCTCGAGGCAGTGCTCCATGCAGACCTCTCCCGCCTTGACGCACTCGGCGCCCGCCTCCGCGAGCTCTCGCTTCTTCGGGTCCGCCAGCGCCGCGGGGGAGCTGCCGGGCTTCGCCGGACCCATGCTCTCCTGCGCGCCCGCGCCCGATGCGACGCCCGCTGCGAGTGCTGCGCCGGCCATCATGAACTGTCTCCGATCCATGGATTCCTCCTTTACATCACTTCGAACTGCAATCCGGTCGTGAAGGACGGAAGCACGTCCTGCTCGCCGCGCAGGCCCTTCACGAACGGGATCTGGCCGCGAACGAACAGCCACATGCCGCGGTACGCGTTGAATACACGCCGGAAGCGAGGGTACGGTGCCGCCCTGTTCACCACGCCGTTGTCGACGGCCCCCGTGGACTCCCAGCCGCTGCTGAACGCGCTTCGAGTCGAACTCGAACGCGATGGGTGAGCGGACCGCTGAACGGGCCGCGCCAACCGGATCGCGCCAGAGTCCCCCCTGGGTCGCGTGCTCTCTTCAGGCGCGCCGCGGAGGTGGGGTCTCGGGATCGAGCGAACGCTCGCGCGGCGACTCGCTCTCGCGCCAGATACGCTCGACGCGCCACGGAACTGCGATCGCCTTCACCGTGGGCGCAACGAAGGATTCGATGCCCGCGATGGTCACGGGCGGCTGCGCACGCCGCCCGCAGGTCCCCTCGATACACGGCGCGCCCGAAGCGGGCCGGTGCTCCTGCTGCGCGAGCGCCACCCGTGCCACAGCTCGGTGGCACGGCGGAGTGCTCTCGTCCGAAGACTGGTGCTGCAGGGCCGCTCTCCGGCAGAGAGAGCACGAGCACTCGTGATCCGGGTCGTGGGCCCGGCAGGCGCAGCGGTGGCGCTCGATGCGCGCCTGCATCGCGATGACCCGCGGGGCACTGGAGAGCGCGAGTGCGACGAATGCCGCCGCGCAGCGACTCGCCGCCATGTGGCTCGAGAGAAGCACCGGAGCGAAAGTCTAGCGCCCCCGGTCGGCGCCCTTCCAGGGAGCCCCCTCGGGGTCCTGCGAGTACTTGGTCGCTCGGTGAAGCAAGAGTCCGCCATAAGAAGCGCATCTGGGCGAAGGCCTACGGACGCTCTTATGGGCGCAAGCGCGTTCTCGCTCCGACTGGAGCCTCCTCGGCGGACTTCCGGACTTCATCGGGTCCCCGGCGCCGTGCGTCCGGTCCTGGGCGCATCTGTGACGCCCACGCAGCGAGTGCCCTGATGCGCCGGCTCGGCGAACTGATTTCGGGCTTGCATCGATGCAACTGAAGCAACTATCATAGTTGCGAGGCAGGAACCCCCATGACCGAGAAGGTTTCAACCATGGACGTCCGTGCGCGCATCGGCGACATGCTGAACCGGGTCGCGCTCCGGCACGACGAGTTCGTCATCGAGCGCAAGGGCCAGCCCCTCGCGGCGCTCGTACCGATCGAGCGGCTCGAGCAGATGCGGCGTTTCGCGCGCCAGCATGCCCTCGGGTCCGTCGCCCGACAGAAGGGCGGGCCCGGGGAGCGGCTGTCCGACCAAGAAGCCATGAACGTCGCGATCGAGGCGCAGGAGGCCGCGCGGCGGCGGATCCGCAAGGCCGCTGCTCGCCCCAGGCGTCAGCCGAAAAAGTAGCTCGGCGTGCGCGCTCTCCTCGACGCGAACGTGCTCATCAGCGCTGCGATCCGCCCGAGCGGAACGCCTGGCCTGGTGATCTCCGCGTTGCTCGAGCGGGATGCGTTCGAGCTCGTGCTCTCTCCCTCGATCATCGCAGAGGCCGAGGAGGCGCTGAAGCTGCCGAAGATCCGCAAGTATCTTGTGGAACCAGGCGAGGCTGTTCTCTGGCTCGCGGACCTCGGCGGGCTCGCCGATTTGGTCAACGACTCCGGACGCGCGAAGGGCGTCTGCCGGGATCCCGAGGACGATGCGGTGCTCTCTGCCGCCGTCGAGGGCCGGGCCGAAGTCATCGTAACCGGGGACGATGACCTGCTCTCCCTGGAGCAGTACGAGGGCATCGCGATCGTGACGCCCCGCGCGTTCCTGGAAATGATCAACGGCTGAACTCGATGCCGAGTTCCGCAAGCTCGTTGCGGATCAGCACCGCGGCCTGCTGACGCAGCGCCAGACTCTCGAGCGCGAGCTCCCGCCGCGTCCGGAACAGCGACCTCATCGTCCCGGAAAGCGCCCACAGAAGACTCAACACATGTCCGACCGTACCCGCTGAACACTCAGCGGCTCAAGGCGTTTCCGTCGGATGGAGAATTCGGTAGGCAAAGGATTACCTCAAGTGCAGCATGCGATCGCGCGATCGTGGCGATGACCTGTTTGAGCATCGGGTAACGGTGGCGCATTCGTCTACAGCGGCCCACCGACGGAGTCGCGCGAGGCGGCGGCGGCAGGCATATCAACGGTAGTGTTGGGCCGACCCCGCGAAGTCGATGCAGGTGGGTGCCGACATGGAGGCACGAGAGCGATGAGCGGCGGAGCGGCGACAGCCGGAAATACCGGCGGGGTCGGATTACTCAGAATCGCGCGGCTGGTGTTCACCGCCGCCGCGCTCGCCGGCGCCGTGGCGCACGCGCGCGCGGCTCCTCAGGTCGGCACGGCTTCGGCCCGTCCTCCGCCAGCGCCCGGCGTCGTCCGCGCCACGTTACGCAACGGTCTCCGGGTGGTCGTCGTCACGGACCCGCTCGCACCTGTAGTCACGACCGAAATCAACTACCTGGTGGGGTCGAACGAGGCGCCCCGGGGCTTCCCGGGAACCGCGCACGCGCTCGAACACATGATGTTCCGGGGCAGCCCCGGCCTCTCGGCCGACCAGCTCGCGTACGTGAGCACCGCCATGGGCGGCGAGTTCAACGCCGACACACAGCAGACGGTCACCCAGTTCTTCTTCACCGTCCCGGCCGAGGACCTCGACGTGGCGCTCCACGTCGAGGCGCTGCGTATGCGCGGGCTCCTGCCGGATGACGTGCTCTGGGAGCGGGAGCGCGGCGCCATCGAGCAGGAGGTATCGCGCGATCTCTCCAACCCGGAGTACCTGCTGTACACGAAGCTCCTGGCCGCCCTCTTCCGCGGCACGCCCTACGCCCACGACGCGCTCGGTACGCGCCCCTCCTTCGACAGGACCTCCGGCGCCGACCTGCGTCGCTTCCACGATGAGTGGTACGCGCCGAACAACGCCATCCTGGTGGTGGCCGGGGATGTGCACCCCGACCGCGTGCTCGCCGAGGTGAAGGCGCTCTTCGAGGACATCCCGGCGCGGCCGCTGCCGCCGCGCCCCGAGATCCGGCTCAAGGCCGTGAGGCCCGCGACGCTGCGGCTCACCAGCGACCGCCCGTACGGCCTCGCGGTCCTGGCATACAGGCTTCCGGGCAGCGCCTCGAAGGACTGGGCTGCGGTCCGAGTGATGGCGGACGTGCTGTCGAGTCCGCGCGGCAGCCTCTACGCGCTGGCCCCTGCCGGAAAGGCCCTATTCGCGGGCTTCGAGGCGGAGGGGCTTCCGGCTGCGAGCGTGGGGTTCGCGCTCGCCGCGTTCCCGGCGGGCGGGGACGGCCAGTCGGTGTTGAAAGCGGTCAAAGACGTGCTCGCGGCCGATCGCGCGTCAGGCGTCCCGCCCGAGCTGGTCGAAGCCGCCAAGCGCCGCGCGGTCACGCGCCACGAGCTCCAGCGCGACTCGGTCGCGGGACTGGCAGAGGAATGGTCCCGCGCACTCGCCGTCGAAGGCCGTTCCTCTCCCGACGAGCTCACCGAAGCGATTGCGCGTGTGACGCCGGCCGAGGTGAACCGGCTGCTCCGGACGGCGCTCGACCCGGACCACGCGGTCGTAGCAATCCTGACGCCCGCACCGTCGGGGAAGCCGGTCGCGAGCAAGGGGTTCGGCGGCGCGGAGTCGTTCCGCCCCGAGAGCCCGAAACCGGTGGCGCTCCCATCGTGGGCGGCGCAGGCGCTCTCGCGTATCGAGGTCCCGGCCACGGCCCTCCACCCGGTGGACTCGACCTTGCCGAACGGGCTCAGGCTGATCGTCCAGCCGGAGAACGTCAGCCGGAGCGTGACGGTGCTCGGCATGGTGCAGAACGAGCCCAAGGTCGAGGAGCCAGCGGGAGAGGAGGGCGTGCACAGCGTCCTCAGCGGCCTGTTCGAATACGGCACCAGCACCCTCGACCGCCTCGCGTTCCAGAAAGCGCTCGACGACATCGGCGCGATCCTCTCCGTCGACACGGAGTTCTCACTCGAGGTGCTCCCCGACGAGCTGGAGCGCGGACTCGACCTCCTGGCTCGGGATCTCATTGACCCCGCCCTGCCGGCGCCCGCCTTCGGCGTGGTCCGCGCCCAGACCGCCGACGAGATAGCAGGGCTCCTCGGGAGTCCCGCTTGGATCACGCAGCACGCGCTGGACGAGGCGCTCTATCCGAAGGGCGATCCCTCGGTCCGGCACGCGACGCCCGAGACGGTGAGGGCGCTCACACTGGAGGCGGTTCGCGCGTACCACGCGAAGGTGTTCCGGCCTGATCTCACGACGGTGGTGGTGATCGGTGACGTGACCCCGACCCGGGCGCGCGCACTCGTGGAGAAAGCGTTCGGAAACTGGCATTCCGAGGGACCGCCGCCGCCCACGAGACTCCCGCCCGCTCCGCCGAACAAGCCATCGGCCGCCGTGGTGCCGAACGCGAGCCGCGTCCAGTCCTCGGTCACGCTGGCCGAGACCTTGGGACTCACCCGATCGAACCCAGACTACTATGCGCTCGCGCTCGGCAACCAGGTGCTGGGCGGCGGTTTCTATGCCACGCGCCTGTACCGGGATTTGCGCGAGGAGCGCGGACTCGTCTACACCGTCCGTTCGACTCTCGACGTGACGGCCACGCGCGCCGCTTACTCCGTCACCTTCGGCGCGGACCCGGACAAGGTCGCCGGTGCCCGCGAGGTGGTGGTGCGCGATCTCGATGCGATGCGCCGGGCGCCCGTCACGCCCGGCGAGCTGCGTGACGCGCAGGCGGCGCTCCTGCGTGCCATCCAGCTCGAGGAGGCAAGCGTCACGCGCATCGGGCTCGGGATGCTGTACCGTGTCCGCGAGGAGTTGCCGCTCGACGAACCGACGCGCGCGGCGCGTCGCTGGCTGGATCTCGACGGCGATGCCGTGCAGCACGCCTTCGAGCGCTGGATGCGGCCGCAAGATCTCGTCGAGGTGGTGGAGGGGCCCGCTCCGCGGTGAATGGCGCCCGGCACCGCGAGTGCCTCCAATCCCGGAGCGCACTGCTTCGCCGTTGCGCGACAATTCGACTGCGGTCGAGAATCGCAAAGGATGGACTGCGCCGTGCCCCACAGCGCCAGCGCATTGTTGAGCATGGCTCCGGTCCATGCGCTGTCCCCCGAACGATCAGTCGGCAAGGAGATAAGTGCCAGGTGACGATCGATCACCACACCGCGGTCGAGGAGACTATCTTCCGCGCGCTGAACTTCGATGGCGGGCGGCTGCTCGACGTACTCGCGGTGACGCTTTCCGCCCGGTGGTTCGGCGTCGCCTTCGGTGCGGCGATCGTCGTCACGATCGCGGTCGCCGGGCGCCGCATGCGGATCGGTCTGCTCGTCGCCTTGGCGGTTGCTCTCGTGCTGAGCGATCTCGTGGGGGCGCAGGTGCTCCGGCCGCTGTTCGGCAGGATGCGCCCTTGTTTCGCTCTGCCGCCGGGTTCCGTGCGCTGGCTGGCACCGGCGAGCGATGTCGGATCGCTCCCGAGCCTCCACGCGTCGAACTTCTTCGCGATGACCGTCGTCGCTCGCGCCTGCGCGCGGCGCCTCGGCGTCGTCGCGTTGGTGGTCGCGGCGGCGGTCGCACTGAGCCGCGTGTACGTCGGCGTGCACTGGCCCACGGACGTGCTTGCAGGAACGGTGTGGGGGACACTGTGCGGGTTGGCAGGCCTGGCGGTCGCGACGCTGTTCGCCGGGCGCTGCGGGCCAGCTCAGGATTCGTTGTCGCCTCCCCGCGGGGCGCCTTGATGTGGCGGCAAGCAAAACGCGCTCGAGGTCGAGGGGCTCTCGGTTCGCCTCGGCAGAACAGCGGTTCTGCGGGACCTCAGCTTGAGTGTTCCCCGGGGTAGCGCGCTCGCCGCGATCGGGCGAACGGCGCCGGGAAGACGGTCCTCTCAGGGCGCTCATCGGGGCGCTGCCACATGGCGGGATGGTCCGCTGCGCGCCGGGGGACCCGCATCGGTGCGTGCAACTGAGTTGCACATGTAATCGCATGGCGCTACGATTGCGGCCATGCACCTCGCCGAAGGCACGCTCCCGCTCACGCACGCCGCGCTCTGGTCGGGTGCGGCCCTTCCGTTCCTCGTCGGCGCCGTCGGCCGCCTCCGGCGCGCCTGCGAGACCGACCGCGCCCTCGCGGCCATGGCAGCAGCCATCACGTTCGCGGTGACGCTCCTCCCGATCCCGATCCCCGTCGTCGGCATGTGTTCCCATCTCTGCGCCACGCCGGTGCTCGGCCTCCTGCTCGGTCGGACCGCGCTCGTCCTCCCGGTGACGGTCGTTCTCGCAGCCCAGGCGCTGCTCTTCGGTCACGGCGGGCTCACGACCCTCGGGGTGAATACCCTCACGCTCGGAGTCGTGGGCCCGGTCGCCGCGGCATGGACGCTGACCCTGCTCGGCTGGATCCGGCTCCGCGGCCCGGTGGCCTTCTTCCTCGCCTGCGCGCTGGGCCACCTCGCCGTCTACGGCGTCTCGGCGGTGGCGCTCGCGGCGGGGTTGGCGGGCCAGCAGCCGTTTGCGCACTGGCTTTCCGTCGTCGGACTCGGCCTCGCGCCGGTGGAGCTGCCGCTCGCGTTGCTCGAGGGCGCGGCCAGCGCGCTGCTCGTTCGCGCGCTCGTGCGTCGCCGCTCCGCCCTGGTTCCCGCTCGGCTCCAGTGGATCTCGAGCGCTGGGAGCAGTGTCACGCCGCTCCTGCTATTTCTCGCGCTCGGCTTGCTCTCGCCGCGCCGCGCGGCAGCCGAGCTGCCCGGGGTCGACGATGTCATCTTCACCGGAGCAGCGCGGAGCGCCGGCGTGTCGCCCGTCGCGCCCATCGTCGGGTGGCCCGATCAGGAGGTCGGCAGGGGCACGTTCCTCATCGGGGGGGTCATCGCTGGCGTCGTTCTCGGGCGCGGCTGGGCGCGCCTTGGCGTCGCGGGGCCACGGGGGCGCCGTGCCGAATGAGCTCACGCTCCCCGTCGGGCGCGCGACGTCGATCCGGCTCGCCGTGGCCGGCGCCGCGCTGATCGCAAACGTCGCTGCTCCGCCCGCGGGCTCGGCTGCGCTCGCCACCGCGGCGATCGCAGCGATCCTGGCGACCCGGCGCAGGATCAGCGCGATCTTCGCCGTCGCGGCGGTGGCGCAGGGCTCGCTGCTCGCCGCGCTCGCCTGGGTCGGCGGTCTCAAGGTCCCGGCCGCCTTGGCGACGGGGGTGCGGCCGTTCGCAGGCATCGCCTGGGTGGCCTGGCTCGCTGCCGTCGTCGAATGGCGCGACGTGCGCAACCTCGTGGAGGGGAGCCCGGCGCTCGACGCGGTGGCGGAGCTGGCGGACGCAGCGCTCGTCCACGGCAGTCTCCTGCTCCACTCGCTCGAACGCCGCAAGGAGGTCCTGGCGCTGCGAGACGGACGGGGCTCATGGGGCGCTGCGCTGACGAGGACGGGGCCGGTGCTGGCGGGAGGCTTCGTGGAGGCGATGGACCGCGCAACCCTGCTCGGGGAGGCTCGCACCCTTCGCGCGCCGCCGGCGATGTTAGGCGCCGCGGGCCCTGCGCTCCGCATGCGCGAGGTGTCGCTCGCGTACGCCGATGGGACGCCGCGACTCGTCGTTCCCTCGCTCGACCTGGCGTGCGGCGAGTGGGTCGCTGTCGCCGGCCCGAGCGGCTCGGGGAAGAGCACACTGCTGCGAGCGGTGGCCGGCTTGCTGCCGCCAGCCGCGGGCGAGCTCTCGCGCCTGGGGGTGCGTCTGGGACCGGGACCGCTCGGCGAGCGCCTCGATCGGCGCGTGGCGCTCGTGTTCCAGAACCCGGACGACCAGCTCATCGGCGCGACGCCCCTCGACGACGTAGCGTGGGGTCTGCGCCGCCGCGGTGTGCGGGGTGCCGATGCCCGCGCTCGCGCCGCGACGATGCTCGACGATCTCGGGATCGGGGCCAGCGCGTTGGAGCCCGTGGCTCGTCTCTCCTTTGGCCAGCGGCAGCGCGTGGCAGTCGCTGCTGCGCTCGTCGGCGAGCCTCAGCTCCTGCTCTGCGACGAGGTGACGAGCGGGCTCGATCCGGTCGCGGCGAGGCGGCTCGTGCGCGCCCTGGAGGCGGCCGCACATGCTCGGCCGCTGGCGGTGATCTGGGTCACGCACGATCTCGCGAGTCTCCCCTCCCGCGTGAGCCGGGTCGTCCTCGTCCGCGCCGGTCGTGTCGTGGTCGACGCTCCGCGCGCCATCGCCCTTGCGCCCCACCACCTCGAAGCCGCCGGGCTCGTCGAGCCCGCCCCACCCGGCGACCCGTGCTCCCTGGCGGGCGCCGCCAGGAGTCTCGCATGAGCGTCACGACCCCCGATCGCGTGCCCGTCACCGTGCTCACCGGGTTTCTCGGCTCGGGCAAGACCACCCTCCTGAACCGCATTTTGACGGAACGTCATGGGAAGCGGATCGCGGTCATCGAGAACGAGTTCGGCGAGGTGGGCATCGACAACGACCTCGTCGTCTCGGCCGACGAGGAGATCTTCGAGATGAACAACGGGTGCATCTGCTGCACGGTGCGGGGCGATCTCATCCGCATCCTCGGCACCCTCATGCGGAGGCGCGATCGCTTCGACCATGTCCTGATCGAGACCACCGGCCTCGCCGATCCGGCGCCCGTGGTCCAGACCTTCTTCGTCGACGACGAGCTGAAGGGACAGCTCGAGCTGGACGCGGTCGTGACGGTCGTGGACACCCGCCACGTCGCCCTCCATCTCGATCGGAGCAGCGAGTGTCAGGAGCAGATCGCGTTCGCCGACGTCATCCTCCTCAACAAGGCCGATCTGGTCTCCGCCCAGGAACTCGAGGCGCTCGAGGCGCGCGTCTCGGCGATGAACCGGTGGGCGCGGCGCCACCGCACCGTCCGTTGCGCCCTGCCGCTCGACGAGGTCCTCGGGGTCCGCGCCTTTGACCTCGGCCACGCGCAGGAGGTGGACCCGGGCTTCCTCTCCGATGCCACGCACGAGCACGACGCCTCGGTGACCTCGGTGGGCCTCGATGTCCCGGGCGACGTCCACGGCGGCCGGCTCGAGAAGTGGCTTCGCAAGCTCCTCGCCGAGCGTGGCGCCGACATCTTCCGCATGAAGGGCGTGCTGAGCGTGGCCGGATCCGACCGACAGCTGGTGTTCCAGGGCGTGCACATGCTCTTCGAGTCGAGCGAGGGCCGCCCGTGGGGGCGGTCGCCACGTCGGAGCAAGATGGTGCTCATCGGGCGCGGGCTCGTGAAGGCCGAGATCGAGCAGGGATTCCACCGGTGCCTCGCATGAAGAGGGCCGAGCTCCGAGAAGTCTGGGTCCGCCAGCTCCCGGACCACGTCGCCGACCTGCGGTTCGCGTCCAACGGACGCGTGCTCGCCGCCGCGACCCTCGCGGGCACGGTGGCCGTCCTCGATGCATCGACCGGCGAGCCGCTGGCGGAGCCGAAAGGCCATCGCGGGGGGACGCTCTCCGTGGCTTGGTCTCCCGACGGACGTCTCCTCGCGACCGGGGGGCAAGACGGTCAGGTCCGGGTTTGCCGCCCTGCGGGTGAACCGGTCTTCGAGACCGCGCCGGGACGAGAGTGGATCGAGCACATCGCCTTCTCGCGCGACGGGCGAGAGCTGGCCGTGGGCGCTGGGCAGATCGCGCGCGTCTACGACCGGTCCGGGCATCTCGTCGCGGAGCAGGGGGGGCACGAGGGCACGATCAGCGCTCTCTGCTGGATGGGCCCCAAGCTCACGACCGGATGCTACGGCGGCGTGCGGCTCATCGAACCGGGCAAGCCGGAGTCCCTGCGCGTTCTCGGGTGCTCGCGACCCATCCTTGCGCTCGCGCCGAGCCCGGACGGCAGGTGGGTCGTATCGGGGAACCAGGACGGTTCGTTGCACTTCTGGAGGATGGACTCCGGCGAGGAGTTCGAGATGTCGGGGTATCCCGCGAAGGTGAAATCACTCGCGTTCTCCGAGGATGGGTCCTCCTTGGCGGCGGCCGGTGGCGCGGAGGTCACGCTCTGGGACTTCGGAGGCGCGGGACCTGCTGGACGCGCGCCGAAGTTGCTCGAGGGACACGCGGGCCTCGTGACCGGGCTCGCGTGGGCGGGCCACCAGACCATCATCTCGGTGGCCGAGGACGGCACGCTTCGCGCCTGGCCGGTGCGACACCGCAGCGAAGCGGCCGTCTGGGCGGGACGGCAGCCGCTCGATCGACTGGCGGTCGCACCGGGAGGCGCAGCGGCTGCGGTCGCCGACCGGAGCGGGAACGTATCCCTCGTCTCACTCGACGATCGCTGACCGAAGGGCACCAGCCATGGTGGGAGCCAGGTATGATCGGGGCCGTGACGAGACGACACCAGAGCGCCGTGCAGCCGAAGGCGGAGGATCTCCGGAGCCGCTTGCGCCAATCGGGCCTGCGCCCCACGCCGGCTCGCGTCGCCGTGCTGAGCTTCCTCGACTCCGCACCTGGGCCGGTGAGTCACCCGGAGATCGTGAAGGCGCTCGGGAATGAGGGCATCGATCGGGTGACGCTCTACCGCAATCTCACCGACCTGACCGAGGTGGGCCTGGTCCGGCGCGCCGATCTGGGCGATCACGTGTGGCGCTTCGAGAGCGCGCGGGGGAAGCGCGGGCACGCGGAGCACCCCCATTTCATGTGCGTCGAGTGTGGCGAGCGCATGTGCCTGCCGGAGGCGAGTGTCCGCGTCGCCCAGGGCAAGGGCGTCCCTCGGTCCGCCACGCATGCCCTCGAGATCCAGCTCCGGGGGGTCTGCGATCGCTGCTCCTGACCTGACCGACTCACGTCCTGCCGGAGCGAACCCACCCGAGATCGCGCGGCGCAGCGCTGCCGGCGCCAGGAGAAGACGGATGCCTTCGGATGTCACAGCGGATCCCCCTCTCCCGCACTCCCACGGGCCCGCGTGCACGTGCGGCGAGACCCACGCGTGCGGCGAGACCCACGACCACCGGACCGTCGCCCACAGGGCAGCTCGCGCGTTGTCGGTCGTGGCGCCGGTCGTCGCTTGCGCCTTCTGTCCCGCCTGTCTCGCCAGCTACACCAAGCTCCTCTCCCTGGTGGGCGTCGGTCTCGCCCTCACCGAAGAGCAGCACACGGTCCTCCTCACGTCGGCGCTCGGCGTCTCGATCGCAGCGAGCGTATGGCGGGCGCGCCGGGCGGGGCGGTGGTCCCCCTTCGCGGGGGCGTTTACGGGCGCTCTGCTCGCGCTCGTGGGTCACTTCTGCGACCGCGCCTGGCTGGAGTGGAGCGGTACGGGGATCATGATCGCGAGCGCCTGGTACGAGGGGCGTATTGCGCGCCGCCACCGGTCGCCGCGAGTGGCGGGTGAAGAGGGGAGGGTGCATGCGGAGACCCGACCTCTCGCGACCGACGTCATCTCGGGAGCGGAAGAGTGGTGACCGACGTCTTCGATTGGGTGGACGATGACCGCCGCTGGCGTGCACCCTACGATGAGATCGGCCAGGGCCCGCTGCTGCTGTGCCTGCCCGCGCCGAGCAGCATCTCCACCCGGGAGGAGATGCGCGAGCTTGCAGAGCGATTGGCGCAAAGCCATCGTGTCGTACGGATCGACTGGCCCGGGTTCGGTGACGCCGATCGTCATTCGATTCGCTACCGCCCGACCTTGGAATCGCGGTATCTCGCGGCCTTCGTCCAGCGGCTCCCCCCACCCATCGACGTCATTGCAGCCGGGCACGCCGCTGGGTACCTGCTCGAGGCCGCCCGCAGCGTGCCGACCCGCTTCAGGCGCCTCGCGCTGCTGGCGCCGACGTGGCGCGGGCCCTTGCCGACCGCCATGGGGCCGCATCCGCGACTATGGAGGGCCCTCGAGACACTGGTCTGCGCTCCCCTCGTCGGTCCGCTGGTCTACGCGCTGAACAGCTCGCGCGTCTTCGTGTCGTGGATGATGCGTCGCCACGTGTATGCCGATACGGCGCATCTCACCGACGCGTTGATCGACGCGCGCGTACGCATCGCGCACCGGCCCAAGGCGCGCTTCGCCGCCGCTGCGTTCGTTACCGGTGGGCTCGACCCGTTTCACTCGCGTGACAGCTTTCTCGAGGCCGCTCGCGCGTGCCCCGCACGGATCTTCGTCGCGATCGGCGAGCGCACACCGACCAGATCGCTCGCCGAAATGAAAGCACTCGCTGCCCTCGAGAACGTACGGTCGATGATGCTGCCCGGGTCACTCGGGTTCTACGATGAGTACCCTGACGAGACTGCCAGCGCGGTCTCCAGGTTCCTTGAAGTCGGGTGACGTCGCGAGCCACTCTTCTCATGCCCGAGGCCTGCCCGAGTTCCAACTCCACCACGGATACCCCTGAATGCACGTACCCGAGTGAGCGATTGATGCCTTCCGCCATCAGTACATGCTGGCGCCGGAGGGGCGGCTGCTGTTTCCCGTCAGGCAGCTCCGGGCCGCCTCTTCATCAGCGCCGCTCCACGGGTGTTCCTGTGGCGCGGCGCCTTGAAACCGGAATGGCCGGGAGGACCGATATGGCTCAGCAGGCGGTTCACGAGAAGCACCCGCATCTGCACGGACCGAATTGTGGCCACATGGCCATCCGACATAGTGGCCATGTCGACTATCTCCACGACGGGCATCTGCACGAGATGCAGGGTTCCCAGGTCGTCGAGTGCACGGTCGCAGTCGACGGCGCCAACCCGAATCAGTGCACACCCCAGCACGTCTGCGCTTCGCATGACGTGAACCACCGGCACGGGCCCGGCTGTGGCCACGAAGCCGTACCTCATGGCGATCACGTCGACTACTTCGTCGGCGGGCACCTGCACCACCCTCACGACGGGCACTGCGACGATCACGGAAAGCTGACCCGGGCCTGACTCGGTGGCTCCATTCAGCTGCGCAAGCTTACAGCGTGGCGCAGCTCGCACATGTGCCTCGCGGGCTCGCGTTCATCCTGAACTCGACGCGGCTCCTGGCGACCAGAGCGCGTCACCGATCCATCGCAGCGCACGCTGCAGAGGCGCGCCGCGATGGATCAGTGCCGCTCCTGTGACGCGTCGCGCCCATCAAGCGCTTGCGCGCAGCCCGCGCATCCCGCGCTGGACACCCCGGCCGCTCACCGCCCCCACAATCGCTATTTGGCCCCGGGGGACACGCCCTCGGCGTTCACGGCACCGACGGCGCGCTCCGTCCCGGCTCCCGGACTGGCGTTGTTGCGGCAGGATCTGTCTCGCCAATCTTTGCACCGCAGTCGAACAACGAGCAGACGTATCGGGCCGCGACAACGAGCAGATTGGGCCCGTCCTCGGGGAACCGTTCGCCGGCGCGAAGCCCACGCAGTGCCGTCGCGCCGGGCGGGAGCGCCGCCGCTTCCTTCGGGTGAACGTCCGCAATCGTTCCCTCGCGGTTCAGCACGATCAGTATCTCGGTGTCGGGCGCCTCCTGCCCGGTGGACGGTCGGATCCGAACCGTTCGCAGCCGAGCATTCTCGGTTCGCGCCTCGGCGACGAACTCCTCGACCCTCCTTTCCCCCACGAGCGCGGCCAGGCGCCCGCGTGCACCGGTCGGCGGATTTCTCCGGGCGAGAGCGCGAGCGTAGGCGTGGGCCGCCTCCTCCTTGCGGCCGGCGCGCTCCAGGATTTGCCCGAGGTGGTCGGAAGTCACTGATGATGGGGCAAGCTGCTCGCTCGCGACCACGTAACGCTCTGCGTCCAAGAGCCGGCCCTGGCGGAAGCGGATCCAACCGAGTGTGTCCCAAGCACCGGCGAGCGCGCGGGTGCTCGCCACCTCGTCAGCCCCGGCTGCGTCCGGTGTCACTGCCCGTAGCTTTGCACCGTGTCCTGCGACGGCCGATTCGGCCCAGGCACTGGCGCGATCCAGGTATGCGTTCGCCTCGGCAAGCGTGTAGGCAGCATTGTTTCGAGTTGCCGGCCCGGGCGCGATCTGGAACGTGCGTTCGATCGTCGCGAGTCCCTTTTCCGGATCTCCCATGGCGAACTGCGCCTTCGCGACGCCCAGCAGCGCCGACGTGTTCTGGGGCGTGAGCTCCACGGCGCGTTCCAGCTCCGGAAGCGCCTCCCGCGACCGGCCGACGCCTAAGAGGAGAAGACCGAGGTGGATGTGCGCGGAAGGGTCGTCGCCAACGATGTCGATCTGCCGGCGAAAGGCGGCCTCGGCGTCCTTCGGATTCCCGGCGGCCTGTAGCGCGAGCCCAAGATTGTTCCAAGCGAAACGGTGCTCCGGGGCGATTTCGACCTGCTTGCGGAACGCGACGACGGCATCATCGTTGCGCCCCAGCATGTGATATGCGCGCCCGAGGTCATTCCAGGCGGAACGGTGACGTGGGTCGAGGACGACCGCTTCGTTGAGGACCTTCGCTGCGCCCGCGTAATCGTTGTTCCTGTACAAGCGCGATGCGTTGCGGACGAGGTCGTCAGCGCGCCTGGAATCGACGGAGCCGCATTTCCGCCGCATCTCCCCGAGTCCCTCGGCCGATCGGTTTCGCTGGTCCGTCGTCATCCCGTCGCTCACCAAGTCCACGGCACGGCGGCTCATCGCGATGGCTTGATCACACCGGCCCAGGTCGGCGAGCACTTGGGCGTGAACCTGAAGCGCGGCAGCACTCCACGGTGTGAGTTCCACCGCACGTCCCGAGAGAGCAAGAGCGTCGGCCGCCCGGTTCTGGGCCAGGAGTTCGGAGGCGAGTCCGACGTACCCCGCGGCCCTATCAGGCGCCAACTCCACCGCGCGGCGGAGGCAGGTTTCGCGCTCTCTGGGGTCCGCGTCGTCCGCAAGCGCATTCGCGAGCATTCCCCAGGCACGCGGGTCTTCCGGGTGGGCCGCAACGGCTCGGCGCGCCAGCTGTTTCGCGCTCGCCGGGTACCACGAACTGTACACGAGTAGCGCCGCCACATGGCCGGGGTCCTCTGCTAGAGCCTCATTGACCTCAGCTCGTAGCGATTCCCGCGTCCACGCTCGCGGAATGTTCAGGCGAATGGTGTGAACCTCGGGCGCGGACAACGGCCGCGCGGAGATTCGAGGAGCCACTTCCACAGCCAGCGTGCCGTAGTGGTAAGTGCCTCCTTGAGCGTACGCTAGGAGTTGCTCGTCGAGTTTCTCCGTAGCGCCTGGAACGTCAGGGTCCCACGCGGGGAAGGTCGCCCTCCAGGCAGCTTTCGGATCTTCCGCACGCGCAAGGCGCCGCCAGAGATTAGCGAAGCCGGTTGGCTGCTGGTTGATGATGTAGTGCATGAGAAGCCAGCTCGTCGCGTACAGCGCGGCCTCGTTCCCTCCGGTGGCCTGCCGCTGCCAGTCCAGGACGAGCCTCGAGGGAAGAGGCCCGCGCTTCAGAGCCTGGACGCGTGCGTCAGGCATGTTGCCTACAGTCACGTCTTCGCCCGGCTTGGCGGCTACCGTCTCAAAGTACCCGGCGAAGCCCTCGGCAAACCAGCGCGGCTGGCGCATTGCCGTGTGGTACGCAATTTAGTGAGCAAGCTCATGCGCGATGGCCTGGCGCTGGTAGTACCGATCTAGCCCACCTCCCAGTAGAATCCACTCGCCGTCGATGTCGCGTCTATAGGACGCTTCCCCGCTCGGCAGGTACTCGCGCAACTCCTCCTCTGTCGCAAAGGCGACAACCTCCAACCGGTCGCGCATTGTCAGGAGGAGGTGGTGGCGAACTTCCGCGAGCCGCTCGTCCAGAAAGATCGCCCGAAGCAGGGCCGCTCGCGTGAACTCGAGCTGGAGCAGTGTCTCCTTCGCCTCTTCCAGGCCCAGGTTGGTTCTGAGCACGACGGTCTCGCCTGTGAGTTCCCACCACGACGGCCCAGCCTTGGTGAGGCGGACGAAGCCGTCCGGAGCTTCCGGTGCGCGGGGCGCGCGCTTCGGGCCGACGGTCGAGCAGCCCCCGAGGGCGAGGATGATGAGACCGGCGGCGGTTCGCCGGCGAGCGACGCACGCGAGAGCCGCCATGGCGCCCGAGTGTCACCCGCCGCGCGGGTATTCACAAGTCAGAGATGAGCATCAATCGGCGCCACGAGCGTCAGAACCGGGGCCCGGTAGGGAAGACGGCCGTCCGCCGAGCTACTCGTGCTCCCGTTGCTGCGCTCGCTCTTGCGTCGCCTCGAGCTGCCCGAGCCTCTCCCTGTGCTCTCCTCAGGATCGGCCACCGCAGATGCGCAAAGCGGGAGTCGGTCACCCCCAGGGCGGTGAAGGATCGTGACGCACGAAGGCCGGCCCGGCTTGGCGGGATTGGGTCGACGGGTTCAGCGGGCATGCTGCCCTGCTGCGATCACGGCCTTCGCTGGGTCAATCAGCGCACGGCGCCCGTCGGGCGTCCTCTCGGCGGTCTTCGCAACGATGTCGATGACTTGCGGAGGCGATAGCCCGGGATTCACTGCGAGGATCTTCGCGGCTAGGTTGGCCACCTCCGGGGAGGCCATCGACGTGCCCGAGAGCGCCACCTTCTGCCCCCCGGGGAGTCGGCTCTCCACTTGATAGCCGTTCGCGGCGACCTTCACCGTTGGACCGTAACTGGTGAACGAGGTCTCGTCCCCCGCCTGGTCGACGGCCCCGACGGTGAGGAGGTTGGGCAGCACGATGCCCGCGGGGATGTCCTCGACGAAGCTCGCGTTCTCGTTGGAGTTGCCGGCCGCCGTGACGAAGAGAATGCCCGGCGCGCTCGCCATCGCATCGGTGAGGCCTTTCTTGTCGATCTCGAAGTACTCGCGTGCGATCTTCTTCCGTTCGTCGGGCGTCTTTCCGATGTTGCAGAGCTCGAGCTGGTGCTCCTCGTCCTGCAGGCTGCCCCCCCAGCTCATGTTGGCCACACGGACGCCTTCCCGCTTCATGAAGTCCACCGTCGTACGGTAGGCCGCCGCTTCCTTCTCGGCGAGCTCTCTGCTCGGGCACGGATCGGGCAAGAGGTGGTAGTCGTACTCGATCCGCGCGATGACGAGCCGCGCGTACGGGTTGCCGGCCATCGCGATCCCTGCCACGTGAGTGCCGTGCACGTAGTTCCCCGCAAGGCCGAGCTCCTCGATCACCCGCTTGTAGTCGTCGGGCTTGAGCGTCGAGAGCAGTTCCTTCACCTGGCTCGCCTCGGGGCTGTCGACGTTCGACTGCAGGTCGGAAAGCCCCTTGATGCGCGCCACCATGGTGGGGAGCCTGCTCTCGAGGTCCGCCGGGATGGGCGTGAGCTCGCCCTTGGCCGGGTTGTCGTAGCGATCGAACGCGATGTACGCATCCTTCCCGCCTTCCTGCACGACCTGTCCCTTGAACAGCGAGGGGTCCACGCCGCTATCCCACACGGCGATCCGCACCGGCGTGTAGTCCTTCCCGGGCGGCAGGTTCACGGAGCGCGCCGCCCAGATGTCCGGCTTCTCCTTCCTGTGGGCCGCGAGGTAGGCGGTGTAAGCGTCGACGAGGGTTTGCTTCAGCGGCAGGCGGGTCACGAGCGCGTATCGAGCGCTCACGATCGCGGGTGCAAGCTCGGAGCTGAAGGTGCCGGCCTTGTCCAGGACCGGCTGCAGCACGTCTCGTACCCGGCCGAGCACCAGCGACTCCCCCATCAGCTCGGCGCCGGTCTTGGCCTGCTCGATGTCGTGCTCAATTACTGGATAGGGCAGCTTCGCGAGCTCGGCGGTGACCCGCCGGCCCACGTCGGAACGGTACTCAGGCGAATCGAGATTGCCGACCTCGAGGCGCGCGGCCACCATGGAACGCAGCAGCATGCCGGAAAGCAATTTGTCGGCTGGCTTTTCTTCCAAGGAGCGGATCTCGATGGCGCGCTCGTCGGCTGCTCGGTACCGGCCCTCCAGGAAATCGAGCTGCGCGAGCACGGAAAGGATCTGCCGTCGGGCGGCCCTGTCCGCTATGTCGTACTTGGCGAGCACCAACTCGTCGTCGCGCCGCACCTGCGCGGCAAACGTGCGGAAGCGCGCGTCAACGCGCACGAGGTCCTCGAGCTTGCCGTCGATGTGATAGCTGAAGCGCGGCAGGTCAGCCGCTTTTTCGATGCGCTTCTTCTCCGCCGCGGGAACGTGCGTCGCGAGCGACAGCATCAGCAGTGCCGAGGCAAGTTGCTTGAGCATGAATGGGGCTCCCTGAAGTGGGCGCGTCGAACACCGGGATCCCGTATGTAGTCGGTGCGGCTCGCTCTTGCCGGGTGAGGTGGTGCCCGCCCCCGCTTCTCCGGCCTGACTCCGGCGCTGCGGCGCGATACTCAGCCGGGGGAGACATACATGGCGGCGGCTCTCGTCAGCTTGAAGCCCACACCGTAGCCCTGGTCGCCAGCACGCAACTCACCCCAGCGGGAGTGGGTTCCGCGTCGCACACGCCGGGCGGGCCCGCAGTGATCGTAACCGGGGACGATGACCTGCTCTCCCTGCAGGAGTACGAGGGCATCGCGATCGTGATGCCCCGCGCGTTCCTGGAGATGATCGCGGGCTGATCACCATGCTTACCGCTTTCTCGGCGCCGCGATCGGCGTCACCTTCGCTGCCTCGCCGAGCCTGATCCGGTCGAACGCGGCAGCGACGAGATCGGCCGCCTCCGCGCGCTCTTCGACCCGGTCCGCGTGAGCGTAGGTGGCCGCGACGCCAGGCAGCACGTGCGCGAGGGACTTCTCCGCGACCTCGAACGGCACGCGAAGCTCGCCCGCCCACGTACGCCAGGTACGACGGGCGTCATGGAGAGTGAACCTCGAGCCGAGCGCGAGGCGCCCGTCCTCTTGTAGCCGCGTGAGTGCTCGCACGAGCACCTTGGGCGCGATGTGCCGTGGCGGGGCCTTCGGCTTCCCGGACGGGCGCGGGGACGCGAGGACGAAGGGGTTGCCCTCGGCGAGGGCCCGGAGCCTGCGAAGGATCGCGATCGCGGTGCCCGGCAAAGGAACCACGAACGGCCGGGCCTCCATGCGATCGTCGCGATGGAGTTTCAGCTTGGACACCGGGATCGTCCAGCGAGCGGCGTCGAGGTCGATCTCCTTCCACTCGGCCGCGACGAGCGAGTGCGAGCGGACGGGCACGTAGTAGAGCAGGGCGATCCCGAGCCGCACCGTCTCCGAGAGCTTCTGCGGTTTGGCGGTGCCGTCGAGGATGGCGTTCAAGTCGAGCGCCTCGAAGAGCGCCTTCAACTCCTCCACGTCGAGCCAGCGGCCCCGCGGCGTCTTCTTGAGGCCCAGCGCCGTCGTCTGAAGCACGCCTGCGGGGGTCATTTCGAGGGATCCGGACCCTACCGCGGCGGCGAAGATGGCCTTCACCTCGCGCAGCGCGGCGCGCGCCGCTGCCGGGCCGCCGAGCCGCCGGACCACCTTCTCGCCGTCGGCCCCGGTGACCTCGACCGTGCGTTCGACCCGCGCCGCCCGGATGAGCGCAGCGACGTGGGGCGCCCTCACGGAGCGGGCGGACCATTCGCCGAACGGGGGGAGCTTCCCGTCAGGCCTGCCGGCGAGAATGTGGTTGCGGATGATGCCCCAGGACCAGGCCGCCGAGTCGGGCTCGCGCTTGGCGAGGATGTCGCGCTGGTAGGCCTTCGCGAGGTGCTCTACGGTTTCGTCGCCGGTGCCTTCCACCGCGGCCGCTTCCTTCGCGTCGTTGACCATCTTGCGTGCGTCGTTGAGGGAGAGCGCCGGCCAAGCGCCGAGGCGGACGCGCCTGCGGCGCACGACGCCCGTAGCCTCATGGCGCGCGTCCTCCCACCGGAAGAACACCTTGGAGGTGGGGCCGCCGCGGACGACGAGACCCTTGCAGCCGCGATCGGCAATCTCGGCCCGGCGCGCCGGGGTCCAGTTGGAGAGCCACTCGCTGGTCAGTTCGATCCGCTTCACGGGAGCACCTCCATCGACCACTTGTCTTAACAGGGCGGGGTGCGGTCGGGGTGCGGGGTGCGCGTGGGGTGCGAACCGCAGGTACCACGAGGGACAGCGTGAGACTACCTGAGATGCAGTGATAAATCCTGTTCAGACGGGGCGTTAGATGCATTCGCGAGGGTTCGCCGGGGGTTGCACGTAGCCGATGGAATGCTTCGGGACCAAGGGGTCTCAGGTTCAAATTATTACGTGGGAGCGGGGTCGGCCGGCAGGTCGGAGCGACAGCATCGGCAGGGCTCGGGTCAAACGCGATCAATCACATCAATCTCACCCGCCGCAACATTCGTGACCAGGCGAGGAGAAGGCTGGTCACGGTGCAGTGGGCCTGGTCGCGACCCCCGGACCCGCCCCCTCCCCTCCCCTCCCGCGTCGGCCGGTTGCAACTCCTGGGGCGCCCTACGGGGCGGGCGTCACCTGGACGGAGTAAGGTCTCGCGATGGAGGAAGCGCTGGGCTTCATCGTGGCAGCTTGGGAAGAGGGGCGCGAGGTGCGTGCCGCGGCGGCTCGCTGCGGGGATGCGGCCGGACGCATCTTTCTCACGGGGCGACTCGACGACCGCCGCAGCTTCGCCGCAGTAGTGAAGGCGCCGAGGCCCGCGCTGTACGTCGCCGAGGTGGACGGCCCCGCCGCGCTCGGGTGCGTGGCGGGGGCCTCTCTGGATCCCGAGCCCTGGTCGGACCTTGCGGGCACTGCGCTGGTGCGGCTGGAGGTAACGGAAGACGCGCTCGAAGGCGCGGAGCGAGCACTCGAGGCCTCCCGCCTCCCGGTGCTTGTGCGCGAGAAGCCGCGGGCGAACCAGGCACTCCTCGCGCTCGGCGTGCGTGGGCCAGTGGTCCTTCGCGGAGACACGGCACCGGGAAGGAGAGTCGACGTCGTGTTCATCGAGCCCGCCCTCGCGCCCAGCCGGAACTCGACTGCACTGTCCTGGCTGGCGCTCGACATCGAGACGGACCGCGCTGGGACGGTGGTTGCGGTGTCGCTCGCGGGTTCCGGCAAGGCGGGGGAGGTCCTGTTCGTCGGCCCGAAGATGGGCACACCAGAAGTCACCTCGTTTCAGACGGAAGCGGGGCTGCTGTCGGCTCTGGCGCGGCGCATCCGGGCGCGAGATCCGGACGTGATCACCGGGTGGAACGTCATCGACTTCGACCTGCGCGTGCTCGCTAGACGGTTCACGGCTTGCGGCGTCCCGTTCGACGTGGGGCGGACCGCCGAAGAGGCGTCGCTCGTCGAACGCGAGGAGCGCCGGCCCACCTTCAGGGTATCGGGACGCGCGGTGCTCGACGCCATGCGCCTGGCGCGCGCCTCGGGCGAACGTTTCGACGATCTCTCCCTCGAGGCCGTGGCACGGGCGGTGCTCGGCGAAGGCAAGTCGGTGTCCGCACGGGGCCTCTCGAAGCTCGACGAGCTCGACCGGCTCCGCCGCGACGAGCCAGAGGCGTTCTGCGCATACTGCCTGCGGGACTCGGAACTGGTGCTGCGCATCCTCGCCGAGACCGGGCTCGACGTTCTGACCGCGAAGCGCTCGGCGCTGACCGGGGTCTCGCTCGAGCTCGCGTGGACGAGCATCCCCGCCTTCGAGCGCATCTACGCGGCCGAGCTACGTTCGCGCCGTGTCCTGCCGCCACCCCGCGCCGAGCATAGCGTGTCAGGAGCGGCCGGCGGGACAGTCCTCGAGGCGCTGCCGGGCATCTTCCCCAATGTGCTGGTATTCGACTTCCGCAGTCTGTACCCGTCCATCATCCGGACCTTCAACATTGACCCGCTGGCGCACGCACGGGCGGAGCAGCGGGCTCCGCGGGCCGATGACCTGGTCGCCCCGAATGGAGCGCGCTTCGAGCGGGCTGCGGGTATCCTCCCCGAGATCATTGCCCGGTACGCGGAGGAGCGGGAGGCGGCCCTGGTCGCGGGGGACGAGACAGCGGCCTACGTCTACAAGATCCTGCAGAACTCGTTCTACGGGGTGCTCGGAGCGGACGGTTGCCGTTACGCGCGCTCCGAGCTCGCTGGCGCCATCACCGCGTTCGGCAAGATCTTCCTCACGGCGGCGCACGACTTTTTCGAGGCGCGGGGCCTGCGCACGCTATACGGCGACACCGACTCCGTCTTCGTGCTGTCGGGGCGCGATAATGGGGCCAGCTTCGAGGAGCTCACGGCATTCGGCGCCCGGGAGGCGGACGCGCTGAACGCGGCCATCACCGAACGGATCTTGCGCGAACACGCCGTCACGTCCCACCTGCGGATTCGCTGCGAAAAGGCCTACCGACGCTTCTTCATTCCCCGGCTGAAGCACGACACAACCGGCGAGGGGCGCGGCCGCGCCAAGGGCTATGCCGGTCTGCGCCTCGGCGCCCACGGCGCGTCGGAGGTCGAGGTGAAAGGCATGGAGGCGGCGCGCAGTGATTTCACACCCCTGGCACGTCGGCTCCAGATCGCGCTCCTGGCCCTGGCGTTCGCAGACGCGGGCGAGGCTGAGTTGCGGGACTTTTGCCGGGACATGGTGGCGCGCCTCCACCGCGGTGAGCTCGACGCGGAGCTGGTGTACCGCAAGTCGCTCCGGCGACCGGCCGAGGCCTACTGCTCGGAGACTCCGCCGGTGCGCGCGGCGCGGCTCCTGGGGTGGAAGGCTGAGCGCGGCCAGGTTTCCTACGTCATGACTCGAGCCGGCGCGGAGCCGATCCAGGTGCGATCTGGCGCGCCGCTCGACTACCGACATTACCTCGAGCGTGAGCTTCTGCCGATCGCCTGGTCGGTCGCCGACGCTCGGGGCTGGGACGCTCGCCCGTGGTTTGGCGGGGTATCCCAGCTCGGACTATCCTTTGAGTAAGCTCCCGCCGTTCCCCGATCTGCGCCTCTTGCTCCCCGATGCCCTCAGCACTCGCGCCACTGTCACACCCGTGTCCACGGGTTCGAGTCGGACGGCAGAGAAGGGGACCCAGATGGTCCGTCTTCCTGCCGTTCAATTGGTGCTTCTGAACCGGGCACTTCCCAGGCGTCGCTCTTTCACCTCAGGCGGATGGGCCAGCAACTGAACCACCATCCTTGACCCACATATCCACCGGCACCGACGGTTCAACTACAGCGAGCGAGGTCTGAACTACTGGGAAGCTACATGGGGTCTTGGCAGCTCATACGTATCTTGGCGCGGTCCTTGTTGGATTCCCGTACCGTTGCTCTGATCGCGCGACCTCTGATGCGTAAGAGCGCGACCTCAGATGCGCGAACGAGACAGGATCCACAGCCGCCCCGGCGACCTCAGATGCGTGAATAGACGCGCTCGCACCCAAGCAACGGAAATGTCAGTCAACTCCATGTCATCCGGTCCGAATTCCGGGAAACGCGACTTCAGATGCGTGGATGATTGAGCTAACTCAAGCCCGGCCGGATAGCTGCTCTATTGTCGTGAATCTCGCAAATTGAGAATTGCATCCCATCACGGTCGGGCGGGGTAGCCTACGCGCCAGCGCTGTCAAGGCGCTGCGCGCCTCCTTCGGCCCTGCGGGTGACAGCACCGACGCTTCGGCTTTATGGCAGAGACGACGGCTGCTGGGCGCAGCCGTCCTCGCCGACGGGCGAGGTCAGGGGTGGCCGGAGGGAAGCGGTTCCGGGCATCGCGATGGGTAGGGATTGGAACCCGGAACCGAGCTGGCTGGAGCGCGGATAATGGCGGAATGGCTGCCGCTTGCGAGTACCTGGGCGGTTCCGGGGGCGTGGGCGACCTGGAAGGCCTGGGAACCGGGGAAGGCCACCGGGCGACTACTCGCCCGGCGCCAGCTCGAGAGAGGGCGTGGCGAGGGTCCAGCCCCGATCGTCGCGCTCCACCAGGTGGTCGGAGCGAAGCTCGTGGAGAGTTTCGAGGAGGGTGGCCTTGCGGACCTTGAGCAGGTCGCGGAGCTCCGCCGTGGAGCGAGGGGGCCCGCGCAGCCGCGCGAGAACCGCGTCACGTAACGACCCCGGGTGGGAGGCCGCGATGGCGGTGGGAGGAGCGGCGGGCTCGACCACGAGGTGCGGAGGGCCGTCTGTCTCGAGTCGGATGCGGAGTGGGGACGGCGCCGGAGCGCTGCGGTGCTCGACGGAGAGGACGAGGTCGTCGGGTCCCTGTCGGACGAGGTAAACGGCAGAGTCGGTCCAGGCGGCAAAGTCGCTGCTACCCCGAACCTGCTGGCCGAGGTGGGCCGATGGCGACTTGCGCATGTGATGCACGAGAAGTACGGCCACGTCGTGCTCGCGCTGCAGGGCGCGCAGTGAGCCGAGCACCGCCGAGACCTCTTGGGCCGAGTTCTCGTCTATGTTTGCCACCCGGATAAAGGGATCGAGCACCAGCAGGCGAGGGCGGAGAGCGGCCACGGTCCGCTGGAGGCGCTCGAGCTGGTCGTGGTCGTCGAGATGGAGCGCGGGCATGTCGATGAGGTAGATAGGGGTCTCCTTCAAGGCGACACCGCGAGCATCGGCCACGGCCTCGAAGCGGGTGCGCATGGCCGGCAGGTCATCCTCGGCGGCATAGACGAGCGCCGTTCCCTTGAGCCTGACGGGGAAGTGGCCGAGAGCGTCCTTGCCGCTCGCCACGGCCAGTGCGAGCTCGGTGGCAAACCAGGTCTTCAGGGCCTTGGGGTGTCCCGAGACGATGCCAACGCCGGAGGCGGACCAGAGGGACTCGACGAGCCAAAGGGCATCCTTGGGCCTGGGCTCGATAGAGGCAACGTGACGGACGGGAAGCGTCTCGGGAGGCTCAGAGCGCGGCGGCATCCAGGGCCTCGCGCAGGTGCTCGTCCGTGACGGTCGCGCTGCCTGCGCGGGCGAGGGCGTGGCGCACGACGCTGTCGACGAGGGCGGGGATGCCGCGGGCACGCTCGAAGAGCTCGTCGCGCAAGGAGAGCGGCAGCCGGCGCGAGTCCACGGAGCCGAAGCGGTGGAGGAGGAAGGCGTCGAGCTCGTCGCGGCGGAGCCCCTCGAGGGTGGCGCGGATGGAGATGCGGCGCTTCAAGGCGAAGAGCGCTGGCGCGTCGAGCAGGGACTTCAGCTCCGCTGTACCCGAGAGGACGACGCTGAAGATCTGGGGGACCTCATGGCTGAACTCGGCGAGAGAACGCAGCTCGCCGAGAGTGTCGACCGGCATGCTGCCCGCCTCGTCGATCCAGGCGATGAGCCTGGTGGGCTGAGCCTGCAAGGCATCGGCGATGACCTTGATGGTCTCGAGGGAGGAGCGCCTGGGCGTGACACGCAGGACCTGGGCGAAGTAGCGGGTGATGCTGAGCAAGGAGACGCGGGGCGTCGTGAGGTAGAGCAGCTGGTGCTCACGGCGGTCGAGGGAGTGAGAGAGCTCGCGGACGAGCGAGGTCTTGCCGGTGCCCGAGCCACCGAGGACGAGGCCGTAAAAGACGCCGGCCTTGAGCGAGGACTCGAGCAGGGTGCGTGCCGCGGCATAGTCGCGATAGGGGTAGGCGGCCGGATTGGGTGGGGTCTCGGTGGTGGTATTGACTGGACGTGGCATCAGGTACGTCTCCTGTAGGGTCCCGTGACCACACGCTGGGCCAGCGCGTCGAGGTAGGTCTGGACGGGGCGACCGCGGCCGAGCGCGCGCCGAATGCCGCGGAAGGCACTCTCGGTGGCCCGCCTCGGCAGTGGGCCGAGGCGGCGATAGGCGTGCTGGATCTGGGCCGCCTCGGCGTCCGAGCGCGGAACGGGTCGGCCCGTGGCATCGGCGAGTAGCTCGAAGATCTCGGGCAGCCCGAAGCCGGGGTCGGCCACCGGCCGAATCTTGCCCTGCCAGGCGTCGTAGAGCGTCTGGAGCGGGCCTTCGCCCCAACGCTGCAGGGAGGTCTCGGTGACGTGGGCCTCGAAGCGGATGGTGGCCCGTTCCAGGGGGAGGTGCCGCTCCGTGCCGGGCTCGACCACGAGCGGCGGCAGGCGACGCTCGGGGTCAAGGAGGAAGGTGAGGCAGCGGCCGCGCAGACTGTCGGGCACGAGATAGGTGCCCTGCGGCAGATCCACTTCACCGGTCTTGGGATGAGCTTTTAGGACGCGCTCCTGGAGGAAGGCGTGGTCGATCCGGGCGGCTGGGACCTGGCGAGAGGAGACCTGGCCGCCCAAGGCCGCACGAGGCGTAGAGGCAAGACCCCGATGGCGATGGTCCTGGTAGAGGATCTCGACGAAGGCATCGAGGAGCTGCTGCAGGTGAACGAGATCGACGACCCGTTGGCGCGGTAATCTGCTGGTGAACCAAGCAGCCAGGACGCGGTGATAGGCCTCGATCTTGCCATGAGCTTCGGGGTTTCTGGACCGGGTGCGAATGCGATGAACCCCCAGCTGTGCCAGCCCTGAACGGAAAGCGGGCGTGTCGAAAATAGAAGCGCGGTCGGCGTACAAGCGCGCGCACAAACCCCACCGCCGGGCCGCCAGGCGAAAGACGCGTACGGCAGCCCCCAGGTCGGGGCTCAGGGTGACGATGGCCGCCAGCACCGCGCGGCTCACGTCATCGAGCACGGTGAGGACGTGAAAGGTGATCTTCTCGCCACTGATGAGGTGGAGCGAGATGGGCCCCTTGGCGTCCAGGTGCCAAATGTCATGAAGGTGGCGCCCGACGTAGCGACAGCGGCGGCGAGCGAGCTTTCGGGCGCGCTTGAGGCGCAGATAAGCGGGATCGGCGGCGAGTCGGCGATGGAGTGTCGAGCGGGAGAGCACGATTCCGCGCTCGGCGAGGCGCAGCCCAGGGTCGGCACGCAAAAGCGTGAGCAGGAAGGTGAAGGAGATCTCCGGGTCGGCGACGAAGAGCGAGACGGCCTTGCGCAGCAGATCCCGCGGAAGCTTCGCTCTGGGCTTGCCGGCGTCCTTGCGGCGAGCGGGGCGGAGAGCCGCGAGTCCCCCCGCCTCCCGAAAGCGCTTCATCCAGCGGTAGAGCGTAGCCCGCGAGATGGGCTTCGTCTGGCCGTTGGGCCAAACGACAGGGGGACGGACGAGGGCGCGTACCACCGGCCCCCGGACGTCCCGGGTAGGAGTGGCGAGCGCGTCCACGATGTGCTCGTGGCGCCATTCGGCGATGGCTCTGGGGTTTTGCCGGCGATGAGACATGAGGCGCGCCAATATCGCGCCTCTCGGGAGGGGAAGGATCTAAATTGGACGTGTTGTAGGGAGTGCTGCGGAACAGCAGGACGGCCTGGCGGAACAGCGCCGCGCCGAGTTGCGCGGTGGCGAGCGCGCCCCCGACGGCGCGAACGAAATCCACCAGTCGCCAGGCAGCCTCCGGCAGCTCTCCCTGCTCCCCCGTGTGCGAGCTCAGGGATTCCCTGCATGGCCTCATCGCCGGCGGATGACGCGAGGCCTCGGCCAGGAAGGCGGTAAACCGCACGAGCGTCGCAGTCGATGCACCCGCAGCGACGATTGCGCGATGCCGGAAGAGTCCGAACAGGTCGAGGCAGCGAGCACCGAGGCCGCTGACCCAGTGCTGCAAGGTCAATGCGCAGACGCCGAAGTGTTTCGCGACCGCCGCCGGGCTTTCGCCCTGCCGCAGCCTGCCCATGGCGTCCATCACCACCTCGACGCCGGTCACCTTACCCGGAAGGGCGTCGCAGGGAAGGACCCTTTCCCGGTGGTTGCACCGCAGGCAGATCGCCAGCGCAATCGAGCAGACTGTGAACGCCGGGACCGCGTGAAGCTTGCGCCTCACACGGCTCCCGGTCAGGCGCGGGCCAGGCGCTGAGCAACGGGAGCACCGGCAGGCGAGTAGCTGCTCGTCGACCAGTTTGGGATTGGCGAGGAACGCTTCGTAATGGCTAGAGGGCACTTCGAGTACGTGCGACACGTGCTCGGGGGCGGCCCCGGGGTCAGCCAGACCTTTGGCCGGGGCCGTCCTTCTCCTTGCCCCCAAGCATCAGCCTGCTGATCGCGGTAGGCAGCGAACCACAAGCCAGGGCCTTGCCCCCCGAGAGGCCGCCCTGGCGGTCGCTCGCCGCTCAACTCAAGACGAGATTCTCAAGGAGCGCGCCCTACGACACTCTATCGACGCGGCGCAACCCCTGCGCTCGCCATCATGCACCTCGGAACGCCGGTCGGCTGTTCGCTTGATTCACTCGAAGAGGAGCGGGCGGTGATTTGCGGTCTTCCAGGCTTGATGAACAGGCCGCGATTCTGGGGCGTGGCATTTGCCTCACGGTAAAGCACGCTGACGATCTTTAGAGCCGATACAAGTCGCCTGCGAAAGTCGCGCGTCCGCATGTAGTCACCCCCGAATTGCCCCTCGAGCTCTTTCCACGGAACGAGAACTGTCTTGCCGGACCGCTGGAGGAAGAACTGGCGGTAGGTCAGCCAACCGTAGAGGTCGATCGCGAGGGACGACCGCTGGCGGACGAGCTCGCGGATCACCCGCATGTCGAGTGGCACGGAAGAGTGAAGGATCTCGTCGAACAGCCGGTTGTTCAGCACCAGCTCGGAAATGAACGGGCGCTTCTCCCCCACGGTCCAGAACGCCTCCATTCCCTCGAAGGGCTTGATCCCCGCCGAGAGGACCTTGTCGTTCTCGCGGAAGGCCCAGGCGATCTCGGCGCGGGAAAGGCGCGCGAGCTGCTCCTTGAACCGAGTGATCGTCCCCCTCTCTCCGCCAGTGCATCGGAAGGGGCCGACCCTTTCCATGGTCTCCGACAGGTTGTGACCGAGACGGATGAGCGGCGAGCGCGTACGAAGGGCCTCGGTCGTGACGTACGCCAAGATGAGCCGCGGATAGACCCCGTACGGGATGCCTAGGCGTTGGACGGGAACGACCCCTACGGTCGTGCCCGGCGTGATCTGAAGAACGAACTCGCCATTTCGACGCGTCCAGGCCGGCACGTCCCCGGGATCCCGGTGCGGAAGATTCGTCTGGATGAGGATGCGTGCCATATAGCCGACCGCATCAACGGCCATGGCTGGTTCGTTGCGAACCGCCTCCGCTACGTCGACGATCTGGAGCAGGTTGCGGTCGCTGAGGCGGGTCGGCGGTCCAGGTAGCCCGCGCCGTAGCGGGCGCGGTTCGCCAGAAGCGACGAGATGGCCCGCAAACCCGTTCATGGCCGCATCGATCGCTCCCTCACGAACGTGAGCAGTATCACATAATGCTAGGCATTATACAATACGCTTCGGGTTGTCCGCCAGATCGCCCGGATTGCTGCGTACCCGAAGTACCGGACACTCGGTAGCGTCTAAGGCACCGGCAGGTTGACGCTGTGGAATTTGCCTTTGCCGGTCACGACGACTGCCCTGTTGATGAGCACCTCGCCGGTCTCGAGGAGCCAGTCGATGACCGGTTCCACCCACTGCCACTGCTCCTCGCGCGACAGTCCCTCGGTCGTTCGCAGAACGATGAGGCCGGGGTGCAGGTCCACCGACTCCGCGAGCCAGAGGAAGTCTGCGGCATTGATCGTCAAAACGAGCTGGTCGTGCTCGAAGGCGTACCTCCAAAGCTCGGGATCGCTCGCGCCCGGCAGACCGATATGCGCGACGTGAACGGCCGCGACCCCTTTGGCAGCGAGGAGTTGCACCAGCTTCGGCGAGAGGTTCTCATCAATGAGCAGGTTCACCCGTCACCGCGGACGAACTTGAGCTTCTTCCTCGGGCGGCCCGGTGAACGACCGAGCGCGGCGAACATCCGCGCGAACTCGATGTCTTCGGAAGCGAGTGCCGGGTAGTCCTCGAGCAACGCGGCGACCGGTTCACCCCTTTGTGCGCGCTCCCCAACAAACCGGACGGCAACCCGTGTACCCTCGAAGACGGGCTCGCCACTGAGAACCTCAGGGCTCGAGCCGATCCGGCTGCGGCCGCGAAGGAACATGTGGATCCGCGCTTCGATACGCTTCAATAGCGCTTCCGTCGCGAGAACCACTGGGACATCGCCTTCCAGGACAAGACGGCGTGCCTCGCGGCGCCACCGCCCTGCGCGGTCCTTATCGGCTGCAAGGAGGTCGAACAGGTCCTTGCGCAGTTTCCGGTCGAGCCCGAGCCCCGGTGGAAGTTCCTTCAGGAGAAAGAAGTAGACCACCTCCCGAGGGCTGAACAATCGCCTGCCACCGGATCGCGATGCATGCACCACGCGCGCCGCGAGTTCGTGCCGGATCGACTTCTCCGGCGCACCGGAAAGTATCGCTGTTTCCTTTAGGCTCAGGACGGCATTCGAAAGTGAAACCATGACCACGCTCCGGTCATAATTATATGCTTGCGAAGAGAAGCTCGCAACGCGCACCGCCATGAGGAACTCCGCTTAATGGTCCCTGTCTCCAAGCCTTGCAGTGCTGCTGGCCTCGGCGAGGTACTGCACAAGGGCGCTTTCGGGGATGCGGATGGCGTTAGAAACCCGGAAGTGCCCGAGCGCGCCGCGGCGGCACAGCGCGTACACGGTCGCAGTCGAAACGCTCAGGCTCTTCGCGACCCCCCTTACGGTGAGACACGACTTAGCGAGCAAGCGAGCAGGCGCTTGCCCGCTCGCGTCAGCAAGGGTGTCAGCAAGGAATGGGATTTTACCTGCGGTTTGATGCGCTGGGTGCGGGTCGACGCTCTTCCCATGTTCGCTGAATTCAGGTACTTGCGGCCCGGTGCGGCCCCCTGCAGTGTTGGCGCCTCCACCTCCGGAGCCGAAGGCCACAGGTTCGAATCCTGTATCGCGCGCCACTTAACCCCCGATTCTAACAGGGTTTTGAATCGGGGGTTGCTTCGTCTCCCCCACGTCTCCCCCGGTTTTGTCGAGCAGGTGGATGGCCTCGGCGGTCGCCTGCGGGGTGAGGTGCATGTAACCGCTGGGATCCACCTCAGTTCGCGGGTGGCAATGCGCGGGCCCGGTCGACGACCGCAACGCCCTCGCCTGGGGTCGTTCCGCCCCCCGCGAGTTGCTCGACGGTAGCCGGCGATTCGGGCCTTGCCCCGACTCCTGCGAGGCCGGCAAGCGGCTCCATCGCATGGCCCGCTCGGACGACCAGCACCGTGTCGTTCTGCGCGAGTTCGTTCGGACAGGTCGGCCACAGCTTCTTCACCATCCTGCGCCACTCTCGCATCGCCGCCCGTTCGTTGCGCCAGTTCCTGGTGTCGCTCTCCTTCACCCGGCAGCCGATCTGCGCGAGGAGACCATTCGCGCCGAGGACAGGGACGTAGCGGTTTGGCTTGTTCTTTCGCGCGTGCAGGTAGGAGTTGTACGCCTCCCACTGGTAGAGACTCAGCAGCCCCATGTTCTCGCCCAGGGCGCGAATGGTCTCCTCGGGCAGTCGACGACGAAGCCCGACACTCGGTTCGACCGAGGGCTGGAGCTGCAGAAGCGGATCTTCGGCGACCGGATCGAACAGATGTACGCGCGGTCGCCCAGGGATGATCTGTACATCCATCGGTTCCTCTCGGGCAGTGCTTCGGCGACCACTACACGCGCACCGGCCTCGATCGGGCGACGCGTGAGCTCCTGACCTTCGCGATGCTCGCACCGCTGGGCGGCTGCGAGGCCCAGCTCGCGGGCATGTCGCTGGGAAGCTCTCCGTCGGCAAAGACCGGCGGGTGCTGCTCGGGACCTTGACCCAGCTCCTGCCGTTTATCGGCTATCCCCGCACCTTGAACGCGATCCGGGTCATCGACCAGGGCGCGCCGGCGGCGCCGGAAGAGCCACGAGGGAACGTCTAATGACCCACGTCCTCATCCTCGGCGCGAACGGTCAGCTCGCCCGGAACACGACCCGCGTGTTCCTGAGGAACACGGACGCGAAGCTGACCCCGTACCTTCGTCCCGCGAACCGCCTCAAGAATCCGGATCCCGAGCGCGTGCGGATCGTGGAGGGAGACGTGCTCGACCGGCCGACGCTCGGCGCGGCGATGCGGGGCAGGACGTGGTCTACGCCAACCTCGCCACCCGGGGATGCCAGGCGCAGCAAGGCGATGTTCTTGAGGGTCGCGGGCTCGGCTGGAGTGGGAACGGTGGGGGCGATGGCCGAACGTCGCCTCACCAGCTCGGGTGATCCAAGCCCTGGTGGCAGCACGCAGGGCGGGTATCCTGCCGTCCTGCCGCGGCGTGAGTCGACTGAACTGAACTCACTTGTCAGGGTGTAGCGAGCCCGAGCTCACCGTGTTCGCCAGCCGGGCATGAGCATCGACGCATCGGATCCTCCACGCGGTGAGGGCCCCTGAAGGGCCATCGCTGTCAGATTGCAGTTCCGGCTGCGTCTCGTAAAGCAGCGCGCGCCTTTCACGAAAAGCGCTTGTATAAACCATTCGTGAAATAACGGAGAAAGACCATGGCCAAGAACGAGGGCAATACCAAGGAAGAGGTCGTCGACATCGCCATCGAGGGCGAGTTGACCGAGGAGGAGCTGGAAAGCATTGTCGGGGGTTGCGGAGACAAGCACCACCACCACGGATGTCATCCTCTCAATAGGGTCATCGACTGACCGGATCGAGGCCTTCGGAAATAGCCTTCCTCGCGCCCATCGCGAGGAAGGCCCATCCAGCCACAACCCAAAGCCAGGCTCGCTTCCTGGCTCCGCGCTGCAGGTTCTCTTATGGAACCAGCCACCTCGCACCCGACCTCCCTCCCTTGAGAAAGCCCAGGTGCTCCGAGTGGCCACTTCGATTCCACGGGTCATCCATCAAACGTGGCGGGACCGCGAAATCCCGCCGGGCTTTCGTGCGTTCCAAGAGAGCTGGACGCGGCACCATCCGGGCTGGGAATACCGGCTATGGACGGACTCAGACCTGCGCCGCCTCGTCTGCGAGCGCTACCCCTGGTTCCTCTCCATCTACGACGACTACGCGGAGCCTATCGAGCGCGTGGACGCGGCGCGGTACTTCGTGATGCATTGCTTCGGCGGGGTCTACGTCGACCTCGACTTCGAATGCCTGCGGCCGATCGACGAGCTTTTGCACGGACAGGAGCTCATCGTCGGACTCGAGCCGCAGGCGCATCTCTACAAGCCTGTCGTGAAGGCCCACGGCCTCGATAGGGTGGTGGGGAACGCCTTTCTCGCCTCGCGTCCAGGGCACCGATTCTGGGAACACCTCTTCCAGGAGCTCGTCGGGGCACGCCACCGATCGGGACCCCTTGAAGTCACCGGCCCATTTCTGCTGACCCGCGCCCTCGAAAGCTACGTGGGCCAGGACGCCGTCAGCTGCGCCTCCGCGGAGCGCCTCTACCCTGCGACCAGTACCGAGGCTGCCGAAGGTCTCACGACAGACCGCTCCTGGCGCGAGCGCGCCGCAGCGAGCGCCTACGCCATCCACCACTGGAGTGGCTCGTGGATCGGCAGCTCCCCGGGAGCGTCGGAAGGGACCCCTGTCTTGCTGACGGTTCGCGGGAAGTCCGTGCTGAAGGGAGACTTCACCTTCCCGGGGCTCGACCCGGTGGACTCCCTCCCCAGCGTCTCGTGCCTCATGGTAACGCGTTCCTCCCGGCTCGCGTTCGCCCGGCGAGCGATCGCCTGCTTCCAGGCGCAGACGTACCCGGCCAAGGAGCTCCTCATCGTGGACGACGGACCGGACGAAGACCTCGTTCGCCACCTTGAGGAGTCGCCCGATTCCAGGATCCGGCTGGCCCGGTTGCCAGCGGAGAACCTGCCGCTCGGAGCCCTGCGCAACATTGCGGTCGCGCGCGCGTCGGGCGAGTACGTGACGCAGTGGGACGACGACGACCTCGCGCACCCGCACCGCATCGAGCTGCAGATGGGTGTGCTCGGCGCCGTGGGCGCCGACGCCTGCCTGCTCTCGCGCTGGCAGATCTGGTGGCCCCGCCGCCGGCGCCTGGCCACCTCCAAGAGGCGTGCGTGGGAGGGTTCCCTGCTCTGCGCCCGACACAAGGTCCCGAGCTACGACGAACGGCTGCGACGCGGAGAGGACACGCCGGTGGTCCTCCGCCTCGCCTCGCGCGAGAAGGTGGCCTTCCTCGATGCGCCCTGGCTATACACCTACGTCGTCCACGGGGAGAACACGACGGCTGAACGGATGCTGGAGGATCACTGGGCCCAGGCGACCGAGGTTCACTCGGATAGCACCTACCCGACGGAGTTGCGCCGGCTGGCCGCCGCGCTCCCCGCGCCAGTCGGCGCCGAGGTGATCGCGCACCTCGACGGCGACCAAGGCCAATGCCTGCCGCACGCGGAGACCGCCCGTGCCAGCCGGTAGGCCGCAGGTGCTCGTCGCCACTGCGGGGACGCTGGGAGACCTGTTGCCGTTCGTGGCTCTGGGGCGCCGGCTGACAGCGCAGGGCCGCGAGGTCACCATCGCCTGCGCGACCGGGCTGCACGACTGGGTGAACAGATCGGGGCTCAGGGCGGTAGCCTTCGATGGTGATTTCGGAAGAGAGCAGGCGCAGCGGCACGCCGGGCACTGGAACCACTGGGGCAGCGTCGAGGCCAAAGAAGCCGCGCCGAGGCTCCGGTCCTTCGTCGACAAGCTGGAACGCAACACCCGGGACTTGGCCAGGCTAGCGCGCGGCGCTGCCCTGCTCATCACCCCGACCAACTGCCCGGAAGGGCGACTCGCGCACGAGCTCGTGGGGACGCCCTGGATCTCGGCTATCTTCGTCCCCGAGCAGGGCCTGCGGGCTTCAGCTCGCGAAGCCGGCGGCCCGGCCATGGCCGAGCAGCTCGACCAGCTGCTCAACCGTCTGGGACTGAGCCGTAGGGTTGCCGCGAGCTGGGAGGACCTCGGGAGATCTCCAAAGGCCCTCTTTGCCTGCAGCGCGGCCTTGGGCCGGTCCGAGGATACCGCCCTGTGGCAAACGGGCTTCTGGTTCTACGACGACCCAGACTGGGCGCAGTGGCGACCCAGTGACGAGCTCGCCCGCTTCATGGAAGGACCTCCGCCGCTCGTGCTCTCTTTCAGTAGCCTGCCGCTCGAAGAACCGAGGAGCGTCCTCGCGGTCCATGTCAGAGCGGCTCACATCCTGGGCCGACGCTTGGTCGTGCAGCAAGGTTGGGGTGGCTTCTCGCGTGAGCTGCTGCCGGAGGACGTAGACCCGGAGTCGGTCTGGATGGCAAGCTTCATTCCCCACGACTGGTTTCTTCCCCGGGCTGCCGCCCTGATCACGCATGGGGGGGTCGGGACGCTCGGCCGAGCCCTGCGCCATCGCTGTCCGCTCCTCGTCGAGCCCTACGGGAACGATCAGTTCTACAACGCCCTCCTCGTAAAAAAGCTGGGCTACGGCTCGGCGATGAACCCGCTGCGGCTCACCGCCGAGAACGTTGCTCGCGTGCTGAGCGAGAAGGTGTTTCCGACCCGAGAAGGGCTGGCCGGGGCCCAGGCGCTCATCCGGAAGGAGGACGGCCTCGGTCGAGCCTGTGAGCTCATCGAGGAACGCCTTGCGGCCGGATGAGCCGCACGCATCCGTGCAATGCGTCTTTCTCGTGGTGGTGGTGAGTCCCGCCAAGATCACGGCGGTCACGCCACCGCATCACGGCAGGCACGTTCACGGCCAGGCGTCACACAAGCGAAGGGCGGGGCGACCGCGGCTATGCAACCCGCGCTCGATCTCGCTTGACCTACGTCGCATCGCCGTCGCCGGGCGGGATTCGATTCCCGGCGCTCAATCACAGGTCTGACTCTCGACGGACCGGATCTCGAAGCTCCACTCGCGGCCCGGCGAGAGGAGCGGAAGCAGACGCTTGCGTACCCTCCCCGCTTCCTTTCGCGAAGTTGACGATAACGATCTCGCCGGGTGTGGCGCTGCCGAACCCACGGCCAGCGTGAGCCGCAACTCCGCCTCGACGGCGAAGACGCTGTGCCCGTAGATGATGAGCCGTCGAGCGCGGTGGACGTACTTCCACGAAGACAGCAACGCCATGCGCTTCCTGTCCTCCTCGCTGCGGTAACCCTCGTCCACGATCTCCCCGGGCAGGAGCGCAAGGTCAGGCTCGGCGATCCTCCCGTGCAGGTACCCGACGCGGGGCTCCTCGCCAGGACGGCGACACCGCAACTCGTCCTCCAGCAACTGATCCCAGTTCGTCGTCAGGAACGCGAGGGAGCTTGGCCCGCATTCCTCGACGAAGCGTAGGAACTCCGGGCGGAACCACATCTACCCGCCCGCGACTTACCGACGTATCTCGTCGGCGATTGCCGACTTTTAGCGAGCTGTGTACCGCGACAGCAGCTCCGCGAAGCCGGAGTCGAGCACGGGATCCGGGAAGGACACCGCTTGGCTGAGTCCGGCGTTTCCGCCTTGGTGCCCGGTTTAGCTGCCTCCATGGGTGTCCTCATCTGCTCCGCCCTCGGATCCGGACGTGCCCGATTCAGGCATTGTATGTTCTTAAGAACATACGATGCCTCATTTTGTGATGGAGATTCGGTTGTGAGGCGTTCGCAAGACGGCGTTGGCAGGGACTTCAGGCTCGGCTCTTCGCCACATAGATCTCCATTTATGGAGCCGCCAGGAAGCTCATGGGGTCGGTATCCTTGCCCAGGCCGGCGTGCGATCTGCGGAGGTGACCACGCGCGCCTCCAGCGCCTTGGCTTTCATATCGCCTCCGGCTGCTGGCTAGGCTTTGACCGGGCGGGGTTTGTACCCGCTGGGCTCCAGCCTCGAGTTTCAGGTCGCCATCGGCGCTACCCTCCTCTCAAGCCATGCTTTCCCGGATGTCAGGGTTCACGGACGGAACGGCGGTGGCGAGTGCGGCTGCTCCACCCCGGTCTCGCTGGTGGCAATGAGCACCCGCGATAGGGCTCGCGCTGCCGTACGCGTTCGATCCGGGCGTTGGCGTTGCAGGTGCTGAAAAGGCACACTACTCGAGACATCCATGAGACCGATCGCGCAATTTGAACCGATACACCCGCTGTCCGTCCCGACTCGCCGGGAGGGGTTGCCCCTGGTGGGTGACGTTTTGGACATGCGCCGTGATCCTCTCGGCTACCTACGGCTCATTGCGCCGCTCGGCGACGTGGTGCGGCTCCGTTTCGGGCGAAGCCTCTTCCTGCTCAACCATCCAGACCACGCCAGGCACGTGCTCCACGACAACTACACCAATTACCGGAAGAGTTTCTTTTATGGCCGGATGAAGCCGCTGGTGGGAGAAGGTCTGCTCACAAGCGAACAGCCGGAATGGAAGCGCAAGCGACGCCTGGCACAGCCGGCGTTCCACAAGGAACGCCTGGCCGGGTTCGCGGGCATAATGTCGCGACATACCTCGGCGATGCTTGAGAGGTGGTCCCCTGCAGCTGCGTGCGGCGAACCGCTGGACGTCGCGGCCGAGATGATGAAGCTCACCCTGATCGTGGTCGGGCACGCGCTCTTCGGCCAAGACCTGCTCGGCGGGGCCGAACGGGCTGGCCGAGCGCTCACCACGGCGCTCCGGATCACGAACGAGCGCTTCTTCGCGCTCATTGACCTGCCACCCTGGGTCCCAACCCCTCGAAACCTGCGGTTCTCTGCCGCAATGCGCGTGTTGGATGCCCTAGTCAACGAGATCATCGCCTCGCGTCATACAGGGTCACCACGCGACGACCTACTCGGGATGCTGATGGAGGCACGCGACGAAGGCGGGGGTGGTCTTACCGACGCCGAGCTTCGCGACGAAGTGATGACGATGATCCTGGCGGGCCACGAGACCACGGCCAATGCGCTCACCTGGGCGTTCCATCTTCTCGCCGGCACGCCCCAAGTGGAGAGCGCGCTGCACCAGGAATCGTCTCGGGTGCTCGAGGGCCGTGAGGCCACGGTCGAGGATCTCCCCCGTCTCGACCTGGCCTCGCGCGTTCACCAGGAAGCGATGCGTCTATTTCCACCGGCGTGGATTTTCGGGCGTGAGGCTGTCGCTCCAGACCGCTTCGGTCCCTACTCCATCCCGGCCGGTGCGGCCGTCAGCATCTCCCCGTATCTGCTCCATCGCGACCCACGGTTCTGGGAAGTGCCGGATCGCTTCGACCCTGATCGGTTCCTGCCTGCCGAGGTCGCGCGTCGACACAAGTTCGCCTATGTACCGTTCGCGGCTGGACCACGCATGTGCATTGGGAGTTCTTTTGCCATGATGGAGATGCAGATCGTGCTCGCGATGGTCACGAGCCGATACCGTTTGATGCCTGTGTCGGATCGCCCTGTGGAACTCGATCCCAGCGTAACCTTGCGTCCGCGACATGGTATGTGGATGACCATCGTGCCGCGCTCGCATTAACGGAGTCGCTGTAGTTGGCCATTAGTGGATCACTTGCTTGTGGTTGGTAATGCCTCTAACGGTCGGAATAGGCGTCGTGGACCGACAATCTCGCCGGCCCGGCACGGTGCCGGCCGCTCTAGGCAAGCGCGTGTTGAACTAAGCCGGCTTCGCCAGCAGCCGGGGCGGTTTGCCTGATCAGAGCGGCCACGCACAGCGCGGCGGTGATGCCTTCGAGCAAGACAACCATCGGGACCACTTCTCCACCGCCTCCGCGCCACCTCTTGTTCATCGTCGTCGCGACCGCCGGCTGCCCCCCGGGGTTGCCCCATCGATCCTACGTCGATCGTCGTCGATCCGCTCCTGCCGATGGGGCTGGCTGATCACGTGTCATTCCCGTAGCCTTTGTAAGCTGGCACGTGGAGGAATCGATGCTCACTGACCCCTCGCCGTCCAGGAGCGGGGTGGCCTTGGACCTTCGGTCCGCCGAGTTGTTCCGAGCAAAGATGCGCCTCGCACCCGGCTGCGCGAATAGTACAGCAGGTAGCAGTTCCCACCTCGTGACGCCGCGAGCGCCACGCTTCTATAAGTTTGTCTCCCTGACGGCCGCAGGGGCTGAGAAACCCATTTAGCACCTGACGTGCCACCCCGGCTCAGTTCAACCCGACGTTTGGCGTTTGGCGCACCCGCCGCTTTCTCCGGGCCGGATCGACCATCCCACGGCTGCGCCAAACGCCTATTGGTTAAACCAAGGTCCTCGACAACCAGGTGCAACCCTGGATTCCAAGGATCAAGGCCCACGGTGGTCCAAGAGATCCAGGACCTCATCTGAAGCGATGTCGGCCGCGAACCTAGGCTGGGGTCCCCGCGCTTCGTGGGCGGATCTCGGTGAGCAAGTCCAGGGTACAGAAGTACAAGCACGGACCAACAACCCTCCCCGTCCTAGCGAGGCCATCCGCGATAACCACGTGAAGGACCACGAATGAGCAGACTTCTTCGTCGTGCCCACCATCTCCTTCAAGTCTTCATCGTTCTCGCCCACGCCCGCCGTCAGTGCACCCAAAGTTACCGCGCGCCAGACCGCGTGCACTCTCAGCAACCTCCCGAAGCGTCCCCTGGAAGGTGACACACGGCGCTTCCATCCAAGATCGCGATCACATCGACACATCGGTGGCCCGAGTTCAAGCCACGGGCAGACCAAATGGCCTGCACTCTTCCTGCGACAGTCCCACGCGGCATGGCCGAGCATCGACAGTTGGGTACCTGGGAAGGCCTGCGCGCCCTCGATGAAGTCATCGGCGGCCTCCATGAGCGGCTCGATGGTGCGGTGCCGGTGGTTGCGGGTGACGTGGAGCTGCTCCAGAGCCGCTCGATGAGGTCGGACAGCGGCGAGTAGGGCGGGAGGAAGTGAAGCCCCACGCGGCCGTCGAGTTCGGCCAGTCAGAGGTCGGGGGAGCCAGCCGAGGCGGGTCGCCATCCTGGCTCGGTCGAGGACGCAGGGACCCGAGCGCTTACAGCAAGTACGGCACCAGCGCTGCAACGCGGTTCGAATATGCCACATAGGCCGCGCCGAATTGCGCCTGCATCCACTTCTCCTCGAGCCGTAGCTTGTAGCCGAACTGGACTGCGATCAGGACGAACGCGAGCACGGCGCGCACCTCACCAACGGCCAGGACTGTGCCGAGGAAGGCAGCGAGGAGCCCGGTGTAGATGGGGTGGCGCACCAGCGC